>Ga0163180_10000749_pt1 | contig 18747 bp, 18 predicted proteins | sample AtlANTMetagenome_2_FD_109647 | JGI IMG/M metagenome (GOLD analysis project Ga0163180, IMG submission 109647) | Marine eukaryotic phytoplankton communities from the Atlantic Ocean - Atlantic ANT 4 Metagenome | ecosystem: Environmental > Aquatic > Marine > Oceanic | place: North Atlantic Ocean...
CTATATTAGTAGGGGGAATTTCATTAATCCTTGGTAAAAGAGCTGATCTTTCGGTTAATCGTGATAAATCTAAAAAGTGCATTATTGAAGGGGTTTTTGATATCGGATCATTTGATTTAAAATCCATGTTTGATGAAAATGAATTGGATTATGAGACTGAGACCATTCTGAGAAGAGAAATTTCATCATCAGGAAAATCTAGAGCTTTTATTAATGATAGTCCCGTTAATTTAAGTCAATTGTCACATATAGGATCTAAGATTATAGATATTCATTCTCAATATCAAAATATAGAAGTTTTAAATAGTGAATTTCAATTTGAGCTTCTTGATTTAATATCAAATAATGAAGACAACATATTAAAGTATAAAAATTTATATGAAGATTTTAGAGTTAAATCAAAAGAATTAAATGAATTGATTGATAAGAAGCAAAACTTAATACAGACAATTGATTATAACAAATTTATTTTGGATGAAATAGATAATGCTAATATTCTTGACGAAGACTTAGATGAGTTGGAAAACATGCAAAATTCTTTGTCAAATTTTGAAGAAACGTCTAGTGAGTTAAATAAAAGTTCTCAAATTATTTCAGATGACGAAGTTGGGTTAATAACATCGCTCTTAAAGTTGAAAAATTCCATTGATAAAGTCTCAAATAATTCTCAAAAATTTAATTTAATATCTCAGAGAATTTCATCAATAAAAATTGATTTAGAGGACATTTCATTCGAAATAGATAATTTTTTAGATTCTCTGGAACAAAATCCAGAGAAATTAAATAAAATAATTAATAAGATTGATATTATTAATAACCTATTCAGAAAACACTCTTTAAATTCGATTAAAGAGTTATCAGTATTTAGAGATAATTTAGCTTTAAAAGTTAATACGACTAAGAATATTGACAATGAAATACAACTTCTTCAAACAGTCTGTGAAGATTTAAACTTAAAATTAAATAATATTGCAATTCAAATTCATGAAAAAAGAAAATCTGTTATCAATGATTTGACGTGTGAAATTGAAAATGTACTGAATGAATTAGGAATGGTTAACAGTAAATTTAAAATAAGCCTTTTTAAAACAGAAAATTTTTATTCAAATGGAATGGATACTATTGATTTTGAGTTTCTTGCAAATAAAGGTTATGAATTTAAAAAGATTAAAGATGCAGCATCTGGCGGTGAGATGTCAAGGATCATGTTATCTATAAAATCAATTATGGCTAAGTATAAAAAGTTACCTTCTATAATTTTTGACGAAATTGACACTGGGGTGTCCGGTGAAATTTCAAAAAAAATGGGTGCGATTATGAAAGAGCTAGGTTCTAGGATTCAAACATTTTCGATTACTCATTTACCTCAAATAGCTGCTATGGGTGAGTCACATTTTTTGATTTATAAAAATGATATTGACGGATATACAAAAACTATGATTTCAAGATTAAATGATAGTGAAAGAATAGTTGAAATAGCTAAAATGTTAGAAGGAAATAATGCATCTGAATCTGCATATACTCATGCCAAACAGTTGCTTAATTAATATTATATTTGCTTAATAAAATAAATAAATATGTCAAATAATCTATTGAAAGGAAAACGAGGAATTATTTTTGGCGCTCTTGATTCAAATTCAATTGCATGGATTACTGCTGAACGTATATTTGAAGAAGGTGGAGCATTTGTTCTAACAAACGCTCCAGTTGCTATGAGAATGGGTCAAATTAATGAACTTGCTGAGAAAACTAACTCAACCGTAATTCCCGCTGATGCTACTTCCCTAGATGATTTAGAGAACTTAATCACTAAATCTATGGAAATCTTAGGCGGCAAATTAGATTTTGTTCTTCATTCAATTGGGATGTCTATAAATGTTAGAAAAGGCAAATCTTATACAGACCAAAATTATGATTGGACTCACAAAGGTTTAGATGTTTCCGCAATGTCGTTTCACAGGGTTATGCAAACTTTATATAAAAATGATGCAATGAATGAGTGGGGTAGTATAGTGGCTCTTTCTTACATGGCTGCGCAAAGAGTGTTTCCTGATTATAACGATATGGCTGATAATAAAGCTTTTCTTGAAAGCGTTGCTAGAAGTTTTGGTTATTTCTTTGGAAAAGATAAAAAAGTTAGGGTAAATACAATTTCTCAATCTCCTACACCAACAACAGCTGGAAAAGGAGTAAAAGGTTTTGATGGATTCATAAAATATGCTGATAAGATGTCTCCTCTAGGAAATGCGACAGCAATGGATTGTGCTAACTATACTATTGCGTTATTTAGTGACTTAACCAAAAGAGTTACTCTACAGAATTTATACAATGATGGTGGGTTTAGTAATATGGGTGTTAGCGATAGTATAATGGATATGATCGAAAATTCATAAAATATTTTGAAATAATATAAAATCACTATAAGGGATTAGCATCTAACTAATCCCTTTTTTTGTATTTATTGTTTAATTTTGAATATGCATTTAAAAGATATATCGTTTATAATTCCAGTATACAACAGGCCAGATGAGATTTATGAACTTTTAAAGAGTTTTTCAGAACTTGATGGAGATAAAGAATTTGAAATAGTAATAGTTGAAGATGGTTCAAAACAAAAATGCGAACATATTATTGAAAACTTCAATAATTTAAATATTGCTTATTTTTTCAAAAAAAACTCAGGGCCAGGTGATTCAAGAAATTTCGGGATGAATGTTGCAAAAGGAAAATATTTCATCATTCTTGATTCTGATATTATTCTTCCACCTGATTATAATAAAATTTTAATCAAAAATTTAACTAAAAATTTTTCAGATTGCTTTGGAGGAGTAGACGATTCTCACCATTCTTTTAATTATTTTCAAAAAGCAGTTAGTTATTCAATGACCTCATTTATTACAACAGGTCATATCAGGGGTGGTAATAAATCAAAAGATTTCCAACCAAGAAGTTTTAATATGGGTATTTCAAAGGAAGCATATTTAAGAAGTAAGGGGTTTGGTAAGATTCATCCTGGTGAAGATCCAGATTTATCAATAAGATTAAAGAAGCAAGGTTTTAGCACAAAACTTTACAGTAATTTAAAAGTTTTTCACAAGAGAAGAATTTCAGTTTTAAGTTTTTATAATCAGGTATATAAGTTTGGCGTTGCTCGATCAATTTTAAATAATCGCTACCCTGAAACAAAAAAAATCATTTATTGGTTTCCTCTACTTTTTTCTTCTATGTTTTTAGTTTCAATATTTTTATTTTTATCTAATATTAGCAACTTAATTTTGATAATATATTTACTATACTTTTTATTGATTTTTACCCAGTCTTCTTTTAAAGATAACCCTTTGGTGGGTTTATTATCGATTATGACAACCTTAATTCAATTTATGGGTTATGGTTATGGTTTTTTTAAGTCATTTATATTAATTAATATGTTCCCTAATAAAAAAATAGAGAGTATATTTCCAAAAATGTTTTTTAATCACAATTAATGAAAATTTATTCAAGCCAAGGTAAGTTCAATGTATTTTTAATATTTCTGATATTAGCTATTTCCACATCATTAGTTAGTAAATTAACCTCTACATATGATAAAAATATTGTATTCAAGTTAACTGTCACAGATATTCCCGAGGATAAAGTTATATACAAGAAATCTCATGATTCGGTAGAATTAAAAGTCAGAGGTTTTGGATTTAGTTTGGCAAAATATTATTTCAAAACACCAGAGCTTAAAATTTCTGCTAAAAAATTAAAAGAGTTAAACAATTCATTTTTATGGGAGCAGAAGCAGGACTTCACAGATACAAAGCTTAATTTTGACTCTTCTATTGAGCTTTTAACAATTTTTGAAGATTCTATAATTTTATATTTTGATCAGTATATTTCTGAAAAGAAATTTATAAAAACAAACATATCAATAAATTATGAGTCAGGTTTCGATTCTTTTAAAACCCCATTAATCACAAATGATTCAGTTACAATATTAGGGCCAAAAGATATAATAAGAAAAATTGATTATGTTGACACTGAATTTGTAAAATTAAATAACGTTAATTCAGATATTCAAATAAATTTAAGTCTTTTAAAACCCGCTTTTGACAACCTTTTAATTGATTTAAGCATGATAGAATATAAATTAGAAGTTGATCAATATACTGAAGAAATAGTCACAGTTCCTGTTAATATTTTAAGCAATGAAAATATTAAATATAATTACTATCCAAAAGAGCTTTCGGTTAAATATTTTATAAGCATCGACGATTACAAGAAAACCACACCAATTGATTTCAGAATTGAATGTGTATTAGATAAAAATCAAAGTAAATTAATTCCTTATTTGACTAAAAAACCTGATTTTATAAAGAATGCTAGGCTAAGTTCAAATCAAATTCAACTAATTATATTGGAATGAAAAAAATAGCATTAACAGGAGTTATCGGAAGTGGAAAAACAACAGCAGCCACTTTTTTCAAAGATTTAGGAATTCCTGTCTTTATTGCTGACGATTGTGCTAAAGAGTTAATGATTAGAAATTCTGACTTAAAAACCCAGATAATTAATTTGTTAGGAGAATATGCATATATTAACGGTAAATTAAATAAAGAATTCATTTCAGAGAAGATATTTAATAATAAAAGTCTTTTAGATTCTCTAAATTCCCTAATACATCCAAGAGTACAAAAAGCCTTTGATTTATGGTTAAAACATCAAAATTCAAAATATATTATATATGAGGCTGCTTTGATATTTGAAAATAATTCTGAAAATATTTTTGATAAAATTATTTGTGTTAAAACTCCACTAAATATAATTCACAAGAGAATAAGTGATAGAGAAAATTATTCTAAAAATAGGGTAGATAAGATTTTGGATTCTCAGCTAAGTCAAGATGTAAAGTGCTTAAGATCAGACTTTTGTATTGAAAACACTTCTAAAGAAAAATTGTTTAGTGAAATTAATAAGATACATTCGTCACTATTATAATTCATTATTGTTAATGTTTTATTAAATATCAAAATTTGTTTTTGATTAAATAATAAATTTGAGGTATGAGTAAAAGGATTTTTATATTACTTATAGTATTAATGAGTGTGTCATTAATAGGAATAATTTTAATTCAATCATTTTTCATATTTAAAAATTATGAAGAGAATGACAAACAATTTTCTATAAATGTAAATTATGTCCTAGAAGAAACAGCATCCATTGTTGAGAGAAATGAATTCAGAAAATATGTTCGAAAGTTTAGGGATCTTATAGTTAATGAATCACAAGCGGACACTTTAAGTATTCAGAATCTAATTATTATTGATCAAAATCCAGAAAAAAGGGAAACAATAGTATACAAAAATGGTGTTATCGAAGAAAGTATAATTATCCCCAAAACTAAGAGTTACTATGATAATATTATTGATATAATTTCAGATCAGGCAAATATTCCTGAAAATAACATTGCTATTAAAAGAGTGTCAAATCAGCGTGAAGAAAAAGTTTTTTCTAATCAAAGAATAGAAGATAATTTAAGTCCTGAAGAATTTTTATTAAAGGTTGGTAAAATTTCAAAAAGTAAGGAGGTGTTATTTGAAACTGCTTTCAATGATCTTTCAAAAAGAAATCCTATTGAGGATAGAATAGGGGATTTAAATAAATTTGAAGAAGTTTTAGAAGGAAATTTCAACAAAATGGATATTGCGTTAGATTTTGAATATGCAATTTTTAAAGAAGAAAATTTAACTAAAATTGCCTCTGAAGGTTTTGAAATTGATGCTCCAAATTATTCATCCCTTATTTTTAAGGATGAAAATGATTTAAGTAATTATTCATTGAAGGTAAATTTTCCAGGAAGAACCCCTTTTCTTTTATCCTCCCTAATATCAGTTATTCTTACATCAGTGATTTTTACTTCAATTATAATTATCGCTTATATTACAACAATTCTTCTTTTATTGAGACAAAGGCAAATCTCTCAAATTAAAACAGATTTCATTAACAATATGACTCATGAATTTAAAACTCCTATAGCTACAATTAACCTGGCATTATCAGCTATAAAAAATCCGAAAACTATAGTAAATAAACAAAAAGTTAAAAAATATCTTCAAATGATTAATGATGAAAATAATAGAATGCATGATCAAGTTGAAAATGTACTAATGATAAGTCATTTGGAAAGAAATGAACTTAATATTGAAAAATCTAAGCAAGATATTAATGAAATAATTGATCTTGCTATTTCTCATTTAAGTTTAATAATTGAAAATAAAAATGGAAAGATAATCACTGAAAAGAATGCACTAAATTCAAAAGTAATTGGAAATGAAACACATTTAATAAATGTCTTTGTTAATATTTTAGATAATGCTATAAAATATAATGAAAACTGTCCTGAGATCACTGTAAAAACTAAAAACATCAACAATAAGATTTTAATTGAAATTATTGATAATGGCATTGGAATGAGTAAGTCTGTTCAGTCTAAAATATTTGATAAATTTTATCGAAAACAAACTGGTGATTTGCATGACGTAAAAGGTCATGGTTTAGGGCTGGCTTATGTAAAGAAAATTATCAATTTTCACAATGGTAATATTTCAGTTGATAGTGTTATAAATGAAGGAAGTAGCTTCACTATTCAATTGAATACAATAACAAATAATTAATTATGGGTAACAAAAAGAAAATTTTATTAGTTGAAGACGATCCAAATTTTGGGATAATTTTGAGAGATTTTTTGAAAATGAATGAATATGATGTCATTTTGGCTAAAAATGGCATGGAAGGTTTTGAAAAGTTTAAAAAGTTTGAATTCAATTTATGCATATTAGATGTGATGATGCCTTATAAGGATGGTTTTACATTAGCTACTGAGATAAAAGCTATTTCCCCTGATATGCCAATTATTTTCCTAACTGCAAAGTCAATGAAAGAAGATGTTCTTAAAGGCTATAAGGTGGGAGCTGACGATTATTTAAAAAAACCTTTTGATAGTGATGTGTTATTATACAAAATTAAAGCTATTTTAAAGAGAAATAAACTTTCGTCAGTTATTGACACAGAAGAGACTGAATTTAATTTTAGTTCATTTCATTTTAACTCCAAACTTAGACACTTAAAATTTAAAAATGAATCGCCAGTAAAATTATCACCTAAAGAAAATATGTTATTAAAATTATTATTAATTCATATTAATGATTTGATGCCAAGAGAATTGGCATTAACAAGAATTTGGCACGATGACAATTATTTTACATCAAGAAGTATGGATGTATATATAGCTAAGCTTAGAAAACAGCTTCAAAAAGACCCAAATGTCAGCATTAATAATATACACGGAGAAGGATTTAGGTTAATTGTTGAGTAATGCGTTTGGATTCTATTAATTTGATAATATTTGTAATTTCATATTGACTATCAAACCAATTTATCGTTTTATTTGAATTAAAATAGGTCAATTGCCTTTTAGCGTATCTTCTTGAATTTGTTTTTATTTTTTCTATAGACTGCTCCAAACTAATCTTATTATCCAGATAATCAAATATTTCTTTGTAGCCAATTGTATTTAATGCATTTAAATTTTTAAATTTTACTAGTTTTTTAACTTCTTCAATAAGACCACATTGAATCATTTTGTCTACTCTTTTATTTATTAGTGAATGTAATTTATCTCTATTACAATTTAATCCAATTATTATTTCATTATAATTTGATTCTTTAACGGAATCTGTTAAAAAGGAGGAGTAGGGTTTTTTTGATGAAATACTTACCTCAAGAGCTCTAATTATCCTTCTATGGTTATTTAAATCTATATTTTTATATGAATTGGGGTCAATTTTTTTAAGTTGAGCTAATAAGTTTTTTAATCCGTTATTTTGAAACTCCATGTTTAATTCTTTTCTTAAAGACTCTTCAACATTTGGGATTTTATCAATTCCATATAAAATAGTATCAATATACAATCCTGATCCACCAACTAAAATTACATAATCCTTTGTCTTAAAAAGTTTGTCTATAATTTTTCTAGCATCAGATTCAAACTGTGAAATATCGTATTTATCGTTTACTGAAATGTTATTAATTAAATGATGTTTAATAGACGATAGCTCATCATTTGAGGGTTTTGCGGTTCCAATATTTAATTCTTTGTAAAACTGTCTTGAGTCTGCCGATATAATTTCAGTCTTATAGTTTCTTGCTAATTTTATCGCTAGTGATGTTTTTCCTATTGCAGTTGGGCCAACGATTGTAATTAAAAATTTACTCATTCTGGTTTTTTGATATATTTATTTAATTCTTTTTGACTAATCTTTGACTTTAGCAAAATAAATAAATCAAGTGTAGCTTTTGCATCTCCGTCAGCACGATGTCTGTTTTTAATTTTTATTCCAAGATTTGATACTAACTTACCTAAGCTGTAAGATTTCATATCAGGGAAAACCTGCTTAGAAAGCTCAATTGTACAGAGTAAATCTCTATTAAATTTCTTTCCTATGTTTGAAAATTCATTTCTTAGTACCCTGAAATCAAAGTTTACATTATGGGCAACAAAAACACTATCTTTTGTAAAATCATAAATCTCTACAGCAATTTCTTCAAATACTGGTTTATCTTTTAGCATAATATTATTTAAACCGGTTAGTTTCTCAACGAATAATTGTATTTTTTTCTTAGGATTAATTAATTGATGATACACTGAAACATTTCCATCATTTTTAATCTTGAATATTGCAATTTCAGTTATTTTTTCTTGATTGAATTTGCCTCCAGTTGTTTCTATGTCTATTATCGAATATATAATATCAGTAGTTTCTTTCTCCGAAAATTAAACTTCCTAACCTTATCATATTACTGCCGCATTCAATTGCAATATGATAGTCGTTACTCATTCCCATAGATAATATTTCAAAATTATTATCTATAGCACTAATTTCATCAAAAATATGTTTAGCATATATGAATTCATTTCGAATAATATCTTTATTCTTGGTATTTGTGGCCATTGCCATTATACCTCTAATTTTCACATTTTTCATCTGATCATACTCATCTGAGAAAATAATTTTTTTTATTGAATTAGCTTCTAATCCAAATTTTGAATCTTCTTCAGAAATTTTTAATTGTAACAAGCAATTTAAAATACGATTATTTTTTTGACCTTCTTTATTTATTATTTTTATTGACTTGAACGAGTCTACCCCATGAATTAAATTCACGTATGGCGCCATATATTTTATTTTATTACTTTGAACGTGGCCAACCATATGCCAAATAATATCTTTCGGTAATTCTTCGAATTTTATGGACATTTCTTGAATCTTATTTTCACCAAATGACCTATGCCCATTCATATAAGCCTTCATTATATCTTCATTTGGTTTTGTTTTTGAGATTGCAATTAGCTCAACATAATTAGGGATGTCTGATCGAATTTTATTGATATTTTTATCAATCATTGGCAAAATCTTTTTGAAACAAATTCAGCTTTTCTTGAGTTTGTATAATCATAAAACCCTTCTCCAGACTTTATCCCAAGTTTTCCTTCATTTACAAGATCAACAAGTAATTTATTTGGTCTATATTTTTCATTTTTTAGTCCATTAAGCATCACTTCTAAAATTGATTTACATACGTCTAATCCGATAAGATCTGCAAGTTGTAGTGGGCCCATTGGATGTCCCATACCTAACTTCATTATTCCGTCAATATTTTTAACATTAGCTACACCCTGATCTAATGCTTCAATTGCCTCATTAATCATAGGCATTAGTATTCTGTTTGAAATAAAGCCTGGATAGTCATTTACAGTTAATGGGATTTTATTTAGCTTTTTCGAAAGGTCTAAAATAATATTGGTTGTTTCTTTACTTGTGTGCGTTGAGTTTATTACCTCAACTAGCTTCATGATTGGAACAGGATTCATAAAATGCATTCCAATTACCTTGTCTTTTCTTTTGGTTGCATTTGCTAGTTTAGTAATTGATATTGAAGATGTATTAGATGCTATTATTGTTTTTTCAGGACATTTAGCATCCAATTCCTTAAAAATAGATTCTTTAATTTCAATATTTTCGGAGACAGCTTCGATAACTAAGTCAGAATTTACAACAGAATTAATATCATTTGTATATGTGATATTTTCAGAAGTTTTTTCTAATTCTGAATGGGTGATAACTTCTTTATTTACCATTCTCTCTAAGTTCCTTAGGATGGTTTTTTTTGCATTATCTAAATTATTTAAGCTTATATCATATAATTTAACTTTGAATTCGAATAATGCAAACGTTTGAGCAATACCATTGCCCATTGTTCCACAACCAATAACAGAAATATGTTTCATTTTATTTAAAGTTTTTAATTATTTTGATCGCAACATCCAAAGCATTGTGACCGTCATATATATCAACCTTGGGTCTTTTATTATTTTTTATTGAAAATGCAAAGCTGTTCAATTCCTCAAGTATGGCATTATTTTCAGAAACATCAGGTTTACTAAAATAAATTTTCTTTTTATTTCCGTCTGAGGTTTCTAAAGTCATAATCGGTATTTCAGATTTTTTTTCGTCAATTTCTACTATTTCCGACTCACGGTTTAAAAAATCAATTGAGATGTATTTACCAGACTGAAAAAACCTCGTTTTTCTCATATTTTTAAGAGAAACCCTGCTGGCGGTAAGGTTGGCTACACATCCATTTTCAAACTCAATTCTTGCATTAGCAATATCAGGTGTATCACTAATAACTGAAACTCCGCTAGAGGAAATCTGCTTAATCGGGGAATCAACCGAACTTAAAATAATATCAATATCATGAATCATCAGATCAAGAACTACAGAAACATCAGTTCCTCTTGGATTGAACTGAGCTAATCGATGAGATTCAATAAACATGGGTTTACTAATATTATTTTCAACAGCTGTAAATGCTGGGTTAAATCTTTCTACGTGACCAACCTGAATTTTCACGTTATTTAATTTTGATTTCTCTACTAACTTTAAAGATTCTTCTGTATTGGAGCAAACAGGTTTTTCGATGAAAACATTAACTCCGTTTTCAATTGCTTTTAATGCATAGCTAAAATGAGAAGATGTGGGTGTCACAATATCAAGGACGTCAATCTCGTCTATCATTTCTTCAAAACTACCATATGATTTACATCCAAACTCACTGGCAGTTTTTTTGGAAATGTTAACATCATTATCATAAACTCCTAATAAATCAAAATTATCTGATTGATTTAATAGTCTAATATGAATTTTACCTAAATGACCACATCCTACAACACCTGCTTTAAACATATTTTTTTTTACAAATTTAATATTTTGAGGCCAATATGTTTTAAATTTAAATCTAAATAATTTTAGTTATTGATTCATTTAAACATAAAGGGTTAAGGAATAAGCTTGTTGCTGAATTAATTAAGAAAGGAATTAAAGATTCTTTGGTTTTGGATGCTATTTCTAAAGTGCCAAGACATATGTTTATGGACTCAGGTTTTATTGATCATGCGTATCAAGACAAGGCTTTTCCAATTTCTTCCGGTCAAACCATATCTCAACCTTACACAGTAGCTTTCCAAAGTCAATTATTACAGATAGAAAAAGGAGATAAAATTCTTGAAATAGGAACAGGAAGTGGATACCAAGCTGCTGTATTATGTGAGATGGGTATGAAGCTGTATACTATTGAAAGAATTAAAGAGCTTTACAGAAAAACATCTATGTTTTTACCCTCTATTAACTATTACCCAAAAAAAATGATTTATGGTGACGGATTTAAGGGCTACTTGGATGAAGCACCATATGATGGTATAATTGTAACCGCCGGAGCTTCTGAAGTTCCCAAAAAGTTGCTATCACAATTAAAGACAAATGGGAAAATGGTTATACCAATAGGTGATGGGGTTCAAAAAATGTTACTTTACACAAAAATATCAGATGATGATTATGACGTCAAAGATTTTGGAGATTTTCAATTTGTACCCATGTTAAAAGACAAAATTTAACTTTTATTTTTTGTTTAATCTATCGAGATTTTTTTTGTTGTCCTTGTCTTTTAATGCACTTCTTTTATCATACAATTTTTTACCCGTGGCAGTAAAGATTTCCAGTTTTGCTAAACCTTTTTCACTAATAAATAACTTGTAGGGAATAATTGATGAACCTTTTTGTTCAACAGATTTTCTAAGTTTTCTTAATTCAATTTTGTTTAGAAGTAGTTTTCGTGGTCTTTTTTGGTTAAAGCTATCATCATTTGAAAAATCATATCTTTCAATATTCATATTGATAATAAAAAGTTCATTATTTGTGAATTTGCAAAAACTTTCTCTAATTGATACTTTACTATTTCTAATTGATTTTATCTCAGATCCAGTTAACACAATACCAGAAACATATGAATCATGTAAAATGAATTCAAATTTTGCTTTCTTATTAATTATTTTAACTGATTTTTTCATAACAGTTCATTATTTGAAAGATTTATAAATAATATTTTTCATCTTTCTCTTAATGTTTTCAGAATTATTTAAAATTAAAACTTCGTCTAGGGGAAACGGCATAAATCTTTTTTTTGACAACTTAATTTCATCATTTGTTAATACTCTTTTATCACCATCATACTCAAGAAATCTATTTCTAAACCAAAATTCACTTTCCAAAGGAAATTTATCAATAATATTTTTTTTCTTATCTAAAAATCTAATTTCAGCAAGAACCCTAGCAGATTTTGACTGTATTGATTCAATAGTTTTAACAGAAATTTTAATTAATTTATCTATTTTAATATCATTACCCAAACTATCTTTCATAACATTGCCTTCTGCATCTAATTGGTAAGTTAAACCATCAACTATATTTTTTTCTCTCGAACCTTCCCTTTGTACTAACCTTTCTGGAGAAATAATAAACGATTTAAAGGCTAAATCAATGTAAAAGTCATATTTACCCTCAAATGAATCATTTTTAGTGAAAAATGATATCCAAGTAGAATTCAAGTCGTAACCTTTAATATTTAAAATATCATTTTCTAAATCTTCAAAAAGCACAGATTTTGATTCGTTAAGTACAGTCAAAAGTATATTGTCTTTTCCTTCTACCGAGCATAATTCAATCAGAGATCTTGTCTGTAAATAGTTAGGATTAATAGTTTCGATTATTGTTAAATAATTGTGTGCTTTTCGATAATCAAATTTATTATCATTTGAAATTAAAGAATTTGATATTTCGAGAAAATAATCTGATGTTTTGTATCGAAAATTTATTAATTCTGAATCATAATTTTCAAAATTGAAATTTAATCTTTCGCTGGAGATATTTTTTAACTTATTCTGTCTTATAATTAGCTTTTCATATTCAAAGTATATGTCATCAAAAAATTCAGGATTGCCATCCTTTTTAAATCTTGATATTTTATCTTTAGAATTTATAACAGATCTATCATATATATCAGTTAAAATTAATTCATACTGATTTTTTTTCTTCTTATTTTTTGTCTTTTTTAACTCAGAAATAGTCTTATCTATTGCCTTATCAAATTCACCAGAAACAACATTGTTATTTATTTTTTTTATGGGACTGCATCCAAAACTTATCAATAGTATTGACGATATTAAAATTCTCTTAATCATAGCTGTTAATTAGTTATTAATAAGTAATATATTAATCTAGTTAATTCTGATAATTTTTTTTACCAATTGTTTAATTTTGTTTTACCAAAATATACTACAAATATGCAAAAAGATAAGGAGATATTTGATTTAATTGATGCTGAAAAGAATCGTCAAATTGACGGAATAGAGCTTATTGCTTCTGAAAATTTCACAAGTGATCAGGTAATGATCGCTACTGGATCGATTCTAACAAATAAATATGCAGAAGGATACCCAGGTAAAAGATACTATGGTGGTTGTCAAATTGTTGATGAAATTGAAACTCTAGCTATTGCAAGGGCTAAAGAACTATTTGGTGCTTGTTGGGCAAACGTTCAGCCACATTCTGGGAGCCAGGCTAATTCTGCAGTATTTTTTGCATGTCTAAAACCAGGTGACACTATTTTAGGTTTTGATTTAGCACATGGCGGTCACTTGACTCACGGTTCGAGTGTAAATTTTTCAGGAAAATTGTATAATCCAGTTTTTTATGGTGTAGATAAAGCAACAGGTATGCTTGATTATGATGAAATTGAAAAGATAGCAAGAAAAGAACAACCTAAGATGATTATTGCCGGTGCTTCTGCATACTCTAGAGATATTGATTTTAAAAGATTCAGAGAGATTGCAGATTCTGTTAATGCTCTAATACTTGCCGATATATCTCATCCATCAGGATTAATAGCAAAAGGAATTTTAAATGATCCAATACCTCATTGTCATATTATAACCACAACAACACACAAGACCCTAAGAGGCCCAAGAGGTGGGTTGATTTTAATGGGGGAAGATTTTGATAATCCTTTTGATATCAGGCTTAGAAATGGTTCACTTAAAAAAATGTCTTCGCTATTAGATTCTGCAATATTTCCAGGAAACCAAGGCGGTCCCCTTGAGCATGTTATTGCAGCAAAAGCAGTTGCTTTTGGTGAAGCGCTTTCAGAAGATTTTCTTTTTTATATTCTTCAAGTAAAGAAAAATGCTCAAGTTATGGCTGATGAGTTTGTAAAAAGAGATTATAAAATTATATCTGGTGGAACGGATAACCATATGATGCTTATTGATTTAAGAAATAAAAATATCACTGGGAAAGATGCTGAGTCCGTATTAGGTAAAGCTGAGATAACAGTAAATAAAAATATGGTTCCATTTGATGATAAATCTCCTTTTGTTACTTCAGGTATTAGAATTGGAACCGCAGCAGTTACCACAAGAGGTTTGAAAGAAGGTGATATGATTAAAATCGTTGATTTTATTGATAAAGCAATAACCAACAGTGACGATGATCAGTACTTAAGACAAATTGCCACTGATGTTAAGGGTTTTATGAGTCACAGGCCTTTGTTTGTAAACTAGTCTTCGATAATTACGTGTTGATAAGCCCCTAAATCACTGTTTGCGGTCCTGTTAATGTTCAATATATCGTAAGGTGTTTGAATTGCAAATTCTAATGAACCAAGCCCTATTACTTCTGAATTTTGATCTATTCTTAAATCATTTTGAATAGGATTAATAAATCCAGGAAGTAAATTATCAAAAAGGTTTTCATAGTATTGATCATTTGAAAAATCATATTTAGGATCATTTTCAAAAAAATTATTTACATCGTCAAATTTTACAAGTGTATTGATAAGTTTGAAATCAAGATCTACATCACTTAAATTTTCAACCAGAAACTCAATATTTTGATTCCCATAGATTATCGAATTTGAAACATCAACATCAAACAATTCATTAACGTATTCATTGTTATCTGAGTCAATAAAAAAATTATTAAATAGAATTGAAGGGAATTGTCTAATGCCAGAATTCCAAAAATTCGATATGGTGCAATGATTTAATTTATATCTTCCACCATAAGTACCAGCAAAAGAAGATTGTCCAGATTTATTGATTACTAAGTTCTCTGCTTCAATAGATGATGATAAAGAAAGAATTCCAAAATTACTACTATTATAAATTTGAACATTATATAAATCAAGCTTAAAGCTATCGTAATTTGCTCCACCAGTAGTATAAATCCCAACTGAAGCATTTTTAATAGTGCAAAAACTAAATTCATTATCAATACTACCATCTAACAACCAAATTGTACCCCATTGTCCGGGAATGTTTTCAAAAAAAGGTTCTAGTCTGTCTCCTTCAAAAATAATTTCATTTTCTAAGCCTTGATTTTGACTAAATTCTCCATTTGCTTTAATACTGCCACCATTGGCAATAATTAACCCTGAATTATCGTGAAAATGAATTCTTGATCCTTTTTCGATGATTAATTCCTGTCCATTACCAACCGCAGCATATCCATACACAACATATGGTTTTTCATTAGTGAATATCAGCTCGTTTTCATCCAAATATCTACCTCTAATTTCAGTTTGTTCATTTATTCCGTCCCCGTCAAAATCAATTTCTAGTGTTTCATAAATATATTGTTCTTCATTTTCGTATCTACCAGGATATATAAATATTGCATCCTTAACTAAAGAAATTAGGTTTACGTCTTGCGCACCATTTAAATTTAAAAATTCAATTTTATCTTCATATAAGAAAGAGTTTTGATCCGAACTAATTTCATTGATATCAATTGTTGTTTCTATAAATATATATAGGCTATCATTAGCCAAAAGTTCAATGTTTTCAAATCTTTTCCCTTCATCATCATTTTGATTATAAATACCATCAACGTTAAGTCTAAAAAAGGAATCATTTCCATTTGATAGTTTAATCTCAGGTATTAATATATTTTTATTTGAATTATTGTAAACCTTAAGGTTGTAAGTGCTGGAACCTATATTGGTAAAAACAGTATCCAAATATACTGTATCTTTTGAAAATAATAGGGGGGTATCGTTAATTTGAAATTCGATATCATTGTTACATGAATTCCAGAAAAATAAAATAAAAACAACGGATAATAACTTTATTAAATTATTCATGATTAATCTTTAATTCTTATTTCAAATAGCTTATCCCACATTTTTCCTGTTACGAATATTGAATTTCTTTTTTTGTTATATGCAATCCCATTTATAACATCAAGTTTTTCATGTTGAGTTACTCTACTTTTAAGGGATGATAAATTAATTACTCCTTCAATTGCACCATTTTTTGGGTTAATGATAGCGATACCGTCAAATAAATACCTGTTTGCATAAATTTTACCATCAATCCATTCAAGTTCATTTAACCCAACAACTTTGTTTTTATTCGTATATATTTCTATATAACTCTCTTCTTTTTGGTTTTCGGGGTTCAGTATCCATATTTTATCCGTTCCGTCACTTTTGTATAATTTATTACCATCATTACAAATTCCCCATCCTTCCATGCTGTTTTTGTATTCGAACGAATTAATTTTATTAAAATTATCTACATCATAAACAAAACCAACCATCTCTTTCCATGTTAATTGAAAGATTTTGTTGTTTAATATGGTAATCCCTTCAGCAAAATATTCTGAAGGAAGCTTAATTTCTTTTAATTTTGCACCATTTTTAAAATCAACTTTAACAAGTTTTGATTGACCATACCTTCCTAAGCTTTCATATAGGGTATCGTTGTAAAATTCAAGACCTTGGGTATATGAATTGTTCGATCTGCTAAATTCATTGATTATTTCGTAGCTATATATTTTTGGAGCTACATTATTTAGCAATGTAAAGTTTACTTTTTTCTCACCATCTATGGATTTAATAACAAGTTCTTTTTTTCCTAGTGTGAGATTGCTAAGAAGGAAATTATATTGATTGCTATTTTCAACATTTAAATCTAAAGGTTTGATTTTCTTAATTTGGTTGTTAGACTTTATTTCAAATGCTATATTTTTTGAGCTCTTACTCAATTTAATCTTAAGAGTATCATCTATTTTTATTTTTTTATCGGTAAGATTACTAATAACAGAAATATTGTCGTTAACAGACTTTTCACCACATGATTCTAACAATAATACATTTAGCAGAATAAGAAAAATTAAGAGCTTGTTTAAGTATTTCATAGCTTTTCCAAATTTAAGCTATATTTTTCAACATAGTCAAAAATTATTATTCTCTAATTCTAATTAATTGTATATTTATAGTGGCAAGTCCTACACAACTAGCTCCTGATTAATCCTCCAGGGTGGGAACACAGCAAAGGTATTCGGTTGTAGCAGTGTGATGTAGATAGCTTGCCATTTTTGTATCATTATGTCAAAAGTAGTACTTATTACAGGTGGATCTTCTGGAATTGGAAGAGCAATAGCAACATATATTAATGAAAAAAATAATTATGTTGTATATGGTTCAAGCAGAAATATAAAAAAACTTGACGATGTAGCTTTTTTTCCTGTAGAATTGGACGTAACTTCTGAAAAATCAATAAATGACTGCATAGAAAAAATTATTCAGGAACAAGGAAAAATTGATGTTCTAATCAATAATGCAGGTGTTGGTATAACTGGTCCATTGGAGGAAACCCCTAATTCTGAAATAGAAAAACATTTTAAAACAAATTTATATGGCCCCATCAATCTTATTAAGAAGGTTTTACCATATATGAGAAAAAATAATAGTGGATTAATTATTAACATTACTTCAATTGCTGGACATATTGGTACTCCTTACAGATCAATATATAGCGCTGGAAAATCCTCCTTGGATATAATTTCAGAAACCTTGAATATGGAAACAAAAGACTTCAATGTTAAGGTTGTTTGTGTAGCTCCTGGAGATTATTTGACTAATATTTCTCAAGGCAGGTTTCATTCACCGGTTATTGAAGGCTCTACTTATCAGTACAAATATGAATCATCATTAAAAAAAATGAACGAAAATATAACCAAGGGTGCAAACCCTATCAAGGTTGCAAAATTGATTAACAAAATTATTCATCTTAAAAACCCTAGAAAAAAATATATTTCTGGTTCTTTTCTTGAAAGATTTGGAATAATCCTAAAGTTTATTTTACCTCAAAGATTTTTTGAATACTTGGTGTTAAAACTTTTTTAATTTTTTACTAGCAAATACCTCTTTATTTGTCGTAAATTTATATCAAATTGATATTATGAAGTTTTTTATTGACACAGCTAATATTGACCAAATAAAAGAAGCACAAGATTTAGGTATTCTTGA
>Ga0163180_10000751_pt1 | contig 18741 bp, 19 predicted proteins | sample AtlANTMetagenome_2_FD_109647 | JGI IMG/M metagenome (GOLD analysis project Ga0163180, IMG submission 109647) | Marine eukaryotic phytoplankton communities from the Atlantic Ocean - Atlantic ANT 4 Metagenome | ecosystem: Environmental > Aquatic > Marine > Oceanic | place: North Atlantic Ocean...
AAAACAGCTAAAATGTTATGTAATAAAAATAAAAAATGTGTTAATTTTTTTAACAAAACATATATAACTGCTTTTCTAAAAAAATGTAATGAAAAGATTAATAATCTTTAATTCAAATATGTATTATTTAATAAATATTTGAAATGAATCGATTAAATAAGTGTAGACATATTATATTGTTTTTCGATTGATGCATCGATCATAGAAATATTAAAATAACTAGAGATCGCCATTTTGGAATACGTTAATTCATCCAGAGGTAAAACGGAAAACCATTGATATTTAGTGCGTTTTAAAAATTCATCTCCTGGTATGTAAATACCATAACAGTCATTTGAAAGATTGAGTGATTGTTCACTAACTAAATCCTCGATATATAATACTTTTTCTTTTTTGTTTCTAATACCGATTTTTTTTCCATCGATTAAATTCATTCTACCATTTTCTACATTCTTTACTAAAAAGTCATTCATAGCACCGTTAAATGTAAGTGTATCAGTGTAATGTGTATTTAATACTAACTTTTCATACTTTTCAATCAATAATTCAAGTGTGGGATTACGTTTCAAAGATCCCATGAAATACATGTCTGGTATTAACGTTAATCTTGGTTTATTTTGCATATTTGTAGTACGATTTACTTTTTCACATACAAAAGGTAATTTACCGACAATACTATCTTGATACAATTGTTTCATGTTTTTTGTACATAAAAAGGTATCAGGAACAACCATACCTCCATAAATATTTAATAATTTCAATAAAGCCATATTACGTACGTAGGTTTTAGTGGGTTCAGCCATTGAATAAATATCAATATCCCAACCAGGAATCAATTTACTAAATGATTTATCGTCGATGAGACAAATATGAAAATCATTTGAACAAAAGTTGATTATAGATCCAATGGTTAGTTCAATGTATGGTTGATTTAAATGATTGCTATTTCGTGAATGGAAATCCAACCATGTACGTGCGTTTATTTCATATTTAGTATGGATCCAAATTTTCGGTTTATTAGAACCATATAGTGGAGAATCATTAAGTAAATACATTTTTATCATATCATGATCATTGTTATTATTAATGTATTCACTATATTTTGATCCTACAAAGGTTGCTATTAATATTAAACTTATTGACAAAAGTACCTTATTATCGAACATATATATTATATAAATGTATAATATTTATTTAACTATTATGATAAATATAGTAATTAATAAAATAATTTGATTCGTTATATTTTATATTACTTGTATAAGCAATTTTATTATGTTTACATATTTGGCGTATTATATTGATAAATGAATTATATGTAAACTCACGTTCAATATAAAACCGTTTAGATTCATGATAGAATTCAGATATTATGTCTAAAAACTCTTCATGGTATTTATGAAATAACATTTTTTTGTAACAAGAGTGGTCCACAAAATAAAAATCATCATTTTTTACACTAACTTTATCGAGCAAATTAAATAAAATATTAATAGGTAAATGAACCTTAAAAATTTGTGATTTCATATTATAGTAATTTAATATAATATTTACAAATATAATGTATTTTTCATATCATTTGTAAAAAAAATTAATTCTATTTTATTTTCATGTACCTTGTTTAATGTTACTATATATTTTGATATTAATATTATTGATTCATATATTTGTGTTTCTGTTAACAAAGACGATATCTTAATGTATTTCAGAAACATTTCTAATATATCTATTACCGAATATCCTAAATCATACAGAAAATGAAACATATTTTGAGCTTGTGATATATTATTATTTTTCAAATGTGTTATATAATGATCAAAATGTTGAATACAAATATGAAAACATAATTTTTTACATGTATCTATATTTACTTCTTTATCATATAAGTAAATTTTTTCCAAATTATTTATAATTGTACGTATACAATTATTGGACGTATGCAATAAATAGTCCTTACAATTTTCATCGATACATATTTTCTCGGCATTTACAATATTAGAAACAATAGTTTTATTCACCTCATATGTGAATCCAGGGATTTTTATAGTGGTTAAACGAGATTGTAATGATATGACGATTTTTTGTATAACACTACAACTACAAATAAATTGTACATTTTTGTTATATTTATCAATATATGTTCTAAATATTTGTTGATATTGGTCATTTATTGTATCTAAATCATCTATATAAATAATCTTTTTTTTATTAGGTATTGATGAAGTTGATTTACAAAATGTTTTCATTTCGGATCGGTAGTAACTTATACCTTGTTCTTTGAGAATATTAATATAAAGTATATTTTTAGAAGGTAATGGTTTATGTGGCGGAACTTCAAAATAATCACGACAAATAGCATCTAGTAAAGTTGTTTTGCCAGAATTTGATGGACCATATATTATAATATTCAACATGTTATTTTTAATGAAATTATGGAGTAATTCTTTTATATTCGTGTCTACATGGCTTTGATCAATATAATAAGGTTTGTATTTATAAATGAAATTTGAGCTCATGTATAAATAAATATTTTTATCTTTAAACCATTGAAAATATATAAAAATATACTTATATAATTGATTATATGAATTTACACGAAGAATATCAATATTTACATTTAATAGAAGACATACTTGAACATGGAACAAAAGAAACTGGACGAAATGGTAATACTATTGTGAAGTTCGGTGTTAATATGCGTTTTTCTTTACGCAATGGAACAATTCCGTTATTAACCACAAAAAAAATGGCCTATAGACCATGTTTTGAGGAGCTTTTTTGGTTTATTCGTGGTTCAACAAACAATAACGAATTATTACAAAAAAATGTGAAAATATGGTCGGCAAATGGTACACGAGAATTCTTAGACAGTAGAGGATTAACTGATTATGAACCTAATAATTTAGGACCGATATATGGTTATCAATGGCGTCACTTTAATGCTCCATATAAAGGCATTTATCACAAGTATTATGCAGAAGGCATTGATCAACTTCAATGTATTATTGATGATTTGAAAAATCCCGAAACGCGTAATTCGCGTAGACATATTTTAACGGCCTGGAATCCACAACAAATCGATGAAATGGCGCTTCCACCGTGTCATGTATTGGCACAATTTCATGTACGAGAAAATAAATATTTAAGCTGTGCTCTTTATCAACGAAGTGGAGATGTAGGTCTAGGGGTACCATTCAATATTGCTTCATATTCATTATTTACGCATATAATAGCAAAACACTGTGATTTAGAAGCAGATGAATTTGTACATTTTATTGGTAATGCTCATATTTATGAAGAACATATTGATATGTTAAAACTTCAATCTTTACGTGAACCGTACGATTTCCCGAAATTACAAATTTATCAAAAACATGAAAATATAAATGATTATGCTATGAATGATATAATATGGACAAAAGAATATATTCATCATGAACCAATAAAAATGGAAATGAAAGCGTGATTTATATATCAAAATTAAATGATGGAATTTCTATATATGCACCATTATTTGTTATAAATTCTTTTTGATTTAATAAATAATGTATTGTGTAAGAAGCAGATATTTGAGATGAAAATAAAGATATAAGTGCTATATCTACTTGAGATAGAATTATAAATATTTGTAGAAGTTTTTTGGATATTTGAATAAATACTACTGCGTTTGAATATAATTCTAATTCATGCCGTGAAAAATCAGATACTTCATTTTTATAAGGATTGTAAGTACTAAATTGTATCAATGGTCCAGCAATATTTTCCATTAATACTTCTGATATATTTGATAAAATAATAAAACCACAGAAAGAGAAATATTTATATGCTGTATTTATTGGCATAGAAATAAAAACAAAATCATCTGACCATCCAATATTAAAATATGATGATTGTTCTTTATTGCTCATTGAAAAACAACATATAAATATAAAAAGTATAAATAAATTAGTATATATACTGGTTTTCAACAATTTTGATTTATTCATATTGAATTATAATAACATAAAAAATATGTTTATGTTATTCATATTTATTAATTAATGATTATGTCTACGTTTTTTACGTAATGTTTTAGATTTTGTTCGTTTTTTATGCTTACGTGACTTACCTCCTTTCTTTATTGTGGTTTCTTCTTTAGATTCAGTTGTTAATGATTCTTCGTCTAATTTGAAAGGATCTTTTTCTTCAAAAGTTTCATCTGGTGAATTTGATTCAATATCAATTGATTTATCTTGTTCATCTGTTTCTGTTTTTGGTGAATCACTCATTAAATCATCACTTTCGGTTTGTTCTTCAGATGTATCATCCGGTTTTTCTTCAGAATTGTCTTCAGGAGTTCCATCGGGTTTTTCAGAAGAACTTGATTTAGTTTCTTCAAGTTGTATTTTTAATTCATCGATTTTTTCTTCTTTCTCTTCCAAATCTTTTTGTAATCCTGCAATTTCATTATTTTTTTCTATCAATAAATTATTTTTTTCTTCTAATTCGTCTTTCATTGTAGATTTATTGTTACCAGCTTCTTCATTTTCCTTTTTCATTTTCTTCATAACTTTTATAAGTTTTGATAAATTTATCTGATTCATTAAATCAACAAAGTTATCGACTTCTTCTACATCACTTTTTGAAGGTTCACCAAAGTTAAAAAATGATTCAATTGGATTTGATTCCGATTTATTAGTTGAGTCATCGGTCTTTTCTTCAGATTCATTGTCACCAACTTTTTCTTCAGAAACATCATCAACCTTTTTTTCAGATTCATCGTTATCTGGTGTTTCTTCAGAAACATCATTAACCTTTTCTTCAGAATCCATGGTATCTTTTTCAGCTCCGCCTTTTTTATTTTTACGAGTATTTGCCATATATATTTATATAATATAAAAATGCTAAATATATTATGATATATTAAATGTATCTTGTATAATTGTACTTTTCTTGACGTCCGGCTTTTTTTCACTCTGTTTTTTAACTTTATAAACATTTCCAGTATTATTACCATATATATTTGCAGTAAATTTATCGTTGTCTTCAAATAGTTCTGGTAATATTCGCGTCATTGGTTTTTCAATAATTAGCAATAGATGTTCAGAATTTAATAAACGTCTATATTCTTGAATACTGAGATTTCCATAAAATTTATCCAAAGTATAGTATGGATTTGGAGCGGGTTTGATATTTTTCTTATAATCATAAATTTTACTATATATACTATTTAACAAGTTGTAACGTTCAAATTTCGTAGAATCGTCGATATTTTCATTCATTAAATATGCCGCAGCACATTCGGGACGACAAAATGATCCATATCCATATATTTTTTCCTCATCGCTATATCTAGGTATGTAAAATGGTAAATTATCATAATCATAAGTACACCAAAAACAAGCAGATTTTTTATCGTGTAATTCATCTTTATAAAGATTAATTTTCAATGATTTTATTTTATTTTGAATATCTTTCATATTAACGTCTTCATCTGTATTAGTATTATTACATTTATTACATACATATGTAGATACACTTTCTACTTTATAAGCAATATCATCTTTATTTGATGAATTTCGATCTTCATAATATGAAAAATTCTGAGTTTGACTATAACTTTCTATTTCAGGCGGAATATCTGGATTATATGTTAATGAATCAACATTTAAATCATTAGTTTGATCTTTTATATCTGATAAAGAACATTTTAGATGTAAAATAGTATGTGTATCGGCTACTTTTTCAATATTTTCTATTTCAGTCTTAGTAATTATTTTTCCTCCTTTTGGTTTACGTCCTCGTTTTTGAGGAACTTTTGGCTCCTTTATTTCAATAGTAATATTTGTTTTTTCGATATTAAGATCAGATTTCTTTTTTCTTCCGCGTTTTGGTTTTTCAGTCGTAGACATTATAAAAAAAATAATATATTAGATTTTATATTATTTTAAAAAGTTCTTTTACACAGGGGATACTCCCCCGTAAACCCCCTTTTTTGGTTGTTTTGATTAAAATTGAATTTTATAATAAACATAAACATATTATTATAATAATATAATAATGTTACAATTATCAAAAGATAGAATAATACATTGTATACGAAATATATGGTTAATAAGTTGTATATTTGGAAATATTTTACCTTTAATACTTGTTCACCAATACAATATTAAAATTACGGATGGAACATTAGATTATATATTATTTAATTCACAACATATAAATAACTATACTTATCAAAAATTTCTCTGTTTATTTTCGTTAGGTGTAGGATTATGTATTTCATATCTACCTAACATCATACTTGATTATATTCGATTGAGATTTAGTAAAATAAAAATGGATATACTATTATTTGAAAGAATCATTGTTAGTTTTTCATACTTATTCCTTCAACTTATTTCATTAATAGGTTTAATTTATTCAGTTGATAATATGGACTTGTTTCATATTGCTTCATTTAGAACTCATATATTGATGATTTTGTATTCCAATTTGCGTATTTTTGATAATTCAAAAACAAAAATACTTTCAAAACCCGTCAATACATTGATTTTTATATTAAGTTCATCAGCTAATATGTTAGCAAATTTTTCAAAGTTACATATATGGACACCTATGTGTATATGTATTTTATTTATAATAATAAAAACATATTACACATATTTATATTTCATAAATATTAATTATAATAACTTATGTAATTCACGCGAATTGTATTTTGAAAAAATAGTAACAGTAACAGTATTATCAAGTATATTGTACGTCTACATTTTAACTATTATTACAAGTACAATGAATGGTAGTTTCAATGAAAATGTAAACACAAATTTTATTCTTGCACTACAAATTGTAAATTCACTATATTTCTTCGCAACAATGACTGTATTAACAACTGCCATTGGTTCACAATTAAATATATCAAACTCAAAAGTATCATCATTAAAAGAATTTATTCGTCAATTATCACATGAAATACGAACTCCAATGAGTGTAGTTCAAATGAGTCTGGATAATATGTCTAATATTATGAGTAAAAAAGACTGTATACCTTGTTTAAATCAAATAAGTAATTGTCAAACGTGTATGCCATTATTTAATGAATTGGATGAATGTTTACAAGATTCATGTGAATCAGTAGATGTTGCTATCGGTATTTTAAATGATTGTTTGGAAATAGATAAAATAGCATCTGGTTTATTAAAATGTGAAATGATTCCATCAAGTTTGGGGAAATTTATTCGAACGACATCAAAAATATTTTATGGAAAATTCGTTTCAAAAAATGTGGTTTTTGATTATTCTATATGTGAAGATGATGATACAGTGAATACCATTGTAAATATAGATCCTCCCAAAATGGCTCAAGTATTACGAAATTTATTAAGTAATGCTTTAAAATTTACTAAGCCAGGTGGTAAAGTTAGTATGTTAATAAGTAAATATTATAAAAGAAATATGAGAACTTGTCATAGTAATAGTTTCGATAGTAGTGATATATCTCCTAAGCAATCTCGCGTATTTCCGGAGGTTACATCTATAACTTCTCCAAATTTTGTAAGAATTGAAGTACATGATACAGGTGTAGGTATATCAGAAGAAAATGTTAGAAAAATGTTCAATGAATCAATACAAATTGATGCGTACCAAAATCAAGGCGGTGGAGGTAGTGGATTTGGATTATTAATTTCTAAAAAAGTAATTGAACAACATAATGGTTATATTGGTGTATTTTCACATGGTAAAGGAAAAGGCAGTACATTTTATTTTGATTTACCATTATCACATATTGAAATATTAGATTCAAATTTATTAGATAGTGATTCAAATGATAATGATACTATATCAAACCGTAGACAATTAATTAATGATACTATGCCAGATATTAAACATAATAATAGTTTAAATGATGAGCGTCAAGATATTAGAGATGTTGAAATAGTAGAAACATTAATCAATATTAAACCAATTGCGTTAATTGTTGAGGATACAAAAATATGTTCAAAATTATTATCTAAATCAATAGTGAATTTAGGTGTAGAAACAAAAATAGTTGAAAATGGTATTATGGCATTAAATGAAATAAAAGAAAATCCCGATAAATATTCGATTATTATGATGGATAATAAAATGCCTATAATGGACGGATTGACTGCTACAGAGGAAATACGCAGATTAAGTTTTGATAATCCAATTATAGGTGTAACGGGTAATATATTGGACGATGATATCAATAATTTTAAGGAAAAAGGAGCTAATGAAGTTCTAGCCAAACCAGTAAAAAATGAAGAGATTAAAAATGTATTAATACGATATGGTATCATAAACGGGGATTAAACCCCCCGTAACCCCCTTTTTGTTGTTTTGGCTCAACCTTTCATAAAGGTTGATTTAATCAACTGGTTGGATTTCCATTATATTCATTTCTACGTTATTACACCGTCTACATCTAGGTGCATAATTATCATTTCCAATCACTACTTGTTTATCATTTTTCTCAAGACGTTTTGTGTAAATTGACCTATTGTCACAGTTATTACAAAACCCGCGTAATTTTTCTATTGTATCACAATGTGGAATTAAATCTAGGATTTCACCAAATTTGTTTTGTTGAAAGTCTCCATCCAATCCATATATAAATACTTTTTTTCCACATTTTAACATACTAACTACAACTTCACATAGATTATTGAAAAACTGTGCCTCATTTATTAAAATATGAGTACATCTTTCTATCATATCGCAATAAACATGATCCTTATTATACCATAGATCATATATATCATCTATCATAATAGAAGGAATAAACTCAAGATCATGAGAACAAATGGCATTGTCCATATAACGAGTATCTAGACTATGATTAATGGCTACTATTTTTTTTTCTTCATAATTGCGATAAGTACGAATAAGTTTCTTAGTTTTACCAGAAAACATAGGTCCGATAGTAATATCTAAATATCCAACCATTGTAGTTTATATATAAAAAAATACGATATATTTAACCAATTCAATTTTTTATAAATTACTAATAATTACAACGCAACATATATTTGTGTGGTTTATTAAAATGGTCATAATCTGTGTATAAATAACATTCCGTTTGATTATCTGACTTGATATCTTCTAAATCTTCTAAATCATTATAGTTTGGATAATTAAATCGTTCTATATATTGATTATATTCTGCTTTATATCCATATGATGATATATCACATGCCAAATTAAACGAACTAACTTCTACGTGTTTACAACCTTTTCGATTTACTTTTTCCAAAATTTCTCTGGTTTTAATATATCCATGTTCTGTCATGGGATATCTAAAACATAAATAAGCAGAGAACATTTCATTATCCCAATGACAATATATAATTTCCTTTATACGATTTTTATCTACTTTATTGATATTTATAACACTATCTTTTATAACAGCTATATAAGGTTCTAATTTAAATTTTTTATTTTGTGTTTTAATTATATTTTTGATAACTGGTTCAGGTAAAGTTCTATTTCGGAGTTCCATATAAATATTTATTGACTATGAAATATATTTATTATTTATTTACATTAATCAATTTTTATTATTTACAAAGAATTAATAAAATCATATGAAAAAACAATCTATTATTAATCATACAAATAAATGGATAATACACCTTGGGTCGAAAAATATAGACCTACAAAATTTGAAAACATAATATTAGATGATTTTAACAAAGAAATATTTAAAAATATATTAGAAAAACAATATTTTCCAAACTTGCTTTTTTATGGACCACCAGGAACAGGAAAAACAACAAGTATTATTAATTTAATAAATAGTTATCAAGAAAAACATTTCAGAATTGACAGTTCACTGGTAATACATCTAAATGCTTCTGATGATCGAGGTATAGATATCATACGTAATCAAATACAACCTTTTGTCAAAAGTTCGAATTTTTTTCAAAAGGGTCTCAAGTTCGTTATATTGGACGAAGTAGATTATATGACAAAAAGTGCTCAACAAGCATTGAAATATTTATTACAAACCTGTGAAAATAATGTACGTTTTTGTTTAATTTGTAATTATATATGTAAAGTGGATGATTCATTACAAAATGAATTTTTAACAATACGTTTCAATCAATTACCAGAAGATAATATACACGATTTTATTCAAAACATCGCAAATAATGAGGAGTTGAATTTACAAAGAAATACAATACAATGTATACAAAAGATGTTTGGTTCTGATATACGTAGTATTATTAATTTTATTCAATTGAATCAAAATATAGATTTTTCAACTTGGGAGAAACATATTATAAATGATAATGTATATAGAGATGTACATGAATTATTTCTGTCAAATAATACATATGAGAACATTAAAAAACATATTTGCGATAAGACTGTACAATACAATATGGATAAAAAAACATTTATAATTGAGCATCTTAATTATTTGTTCAAAAATGATAAATATTTAATGGATAATATTATTCAAGTGGCAAAAAAAATTAGTCATAATGATATAAGTAATACTATATTATTAGACTATTTTATAAGTGAAATGCAAATGATCTATAAAGACATGTGATTTATAGTTTCCAGTCCATTACCCAACGCAATAATAGAGTAAAAACAACAGCGTGAAGAATAAGACCTATAGTGCTTGGACATCCAGTAGCACTAGCAATAATACCGCGTTTACCTAGACAACATTTAAATAAGTAGTTTACCATGATGTATGTATATGGGTTAGCTACAATTAGAAAAATAACTGTTGTGATAAGTGTATATTTCCACTTTTTCATATTATCTAGATCTTTATTAGGTTCTTCTACCTTTGGTTCTTTATCCTCTTTTTCTTGTTTTGGTTCCATTTCTTGAATAGAAGTTAATCTTTGATCTCCAAGACCAGCAGGTTGATTTGTTAATTCCATGGAATCGTAATCCATTATATTATAATATTATATAATATAAATTACGCATAACCATTTTATGAAGTTATATAAAGTGTAATATTTATAATATATTAGAAAATGGTAGTTATTTGCGATACACCTTATAATAATTCAGATTATAACGAATATTTCACTAAATATGATTTTGTATTATCTGATTTCCAAAAATATGCGATTCAATCAATTGTAGATGGTGATCATACACTAGTAACTGCACATACTGGATCTGGTAAAACACTTCCAGCAGAATTTGCGATTGAACACTTCACTAATCAAGGAAAAAAGGTTGTATATACTAGTCCAATAAAAGCATTATCTAATCAAAAATACTATGAATTTACACAAAAATATCCAAATATCAGTTTTGGAATATTCACTGGAGATATAAAAATCAACGCGAATGCCCAAGTATTAATTATGACTACAGAAATATTGAAAAATTATTTATTTATTCATGAAAATTCCGGAAATGATAACAAAGATTGTATGGAAAATATTCAAAATAATTATGATTTTCAACTTAATATTGAAGAAGAATTGGCCTGTGTAGTTTTTGATGAAGTTCATTATATTAATGACGCAGAACGTGGTCAGAATTGGGAACAAGCCATATTAATGTTACCGAAACATGTACAAATGGTAATGCTTTCCGCTACAATTGACGCACCAGAAAGATTTGCCAAATGGTGTGAACGCGACGACGAAACAAAAAAAGTAACATTATGTTCAACAAATCATCGTGTTGTTCCATTGACACATTATGGTTTTTTAACTACTCATGAAGGCGTATTTAAACGTATTAAAGATAAAGAAACACAAAAACTCATTCGTGAAAAAACAAACAAATTCATAACATTACGTGGAAGTGATGAAAAATATGATCAGGCGGGATATGATCAACTGCGTGGAACAATTCAACATTATGATAAAAATAATATTTTTGTCAATAAGACACATGTACTTAATCAATTGGTTTATCATTTACGAGAACAGGATATGTTACCTGCTATTGCGTTCGTATTTTCTAGAAAAATGGTTGAAACGTACGCCAAAGCAATACAAACAAATATATTAGAATTCGATAGTAAAGTACCATATACAATGCGTGATGAATGTGATAAGATTTTGCGTAAATTGCCCAATTATGAAGAATATATGCGTCTTCCTGAATATGAAGAATTAACAAAATTATTGGAAAAAGGTATTGGTATTCATCATAGTGGTATGATTCCAGTGTTTCGCGAAATAGTGGAAAAAATGATATCAAAAGGTGCGGTAAAATTATTGTTTGCGACTGAATCATTTGCAATTGGATTGGATTGTCCGATTCGAACCGCGGTTTTTACTAGTTTAACCAAGTTTGACGGCAATAATATGCGGTATTTATTACCACATGAATATAGTCAAGCAGCAGGTAGAGCAGGTAGACGTGGTTTAGATACAGTGGGACATGTAGTACATTGTAATAATATGTTTGATCTTCCTTCAAGTAATGAATACAAAGATATTTTATGTGGTAAACCACAAACATTAGTATCCAAATTTTATATTTCTTTTTCTATTATATTGAATTTAATAAAGAATGGTAAAGTAAAACAATCTGATTTTGAAGCATTTATTCAACGTAGTATGTTATCTGGTGAATTATATAAACAAATAGAAAATGAAAAAATATGTTTTGATAAACTTTCTGAAAAAATAGAAAAACAACGTATTATATGTGATAATTTACGCACTGAAAGATCAGAAATAGATGAATATATTCGATTAATCACAAATGAAACAGGAGGAATCGCAAAAAAAATGTCAAATAAACAAAGGAAAGATCAGGATCGTCAAATAGCAAATATCAAAGATAATAATAAATATTTAATACAGGATCATACTGAGATAGGTAATCTTAATAAATTAGAAAATGAATGTGAAGAAAATCGACAGACAATAGAATTTTATGAAAATTATATATCATCGCGTGTTAAAAATGTATGTGCATTTTTAAATGATCAAGGTTTCATTCAAATACAAGGTGATGATATATTATTAACAGTAAAAGGTGAAATTGCGGGACAAATTAACGAAGTAAACAGTATAATTATGACAGAATTATTAACAAATTGGAATTATTTCAAAGAATTTACTCCTATTCAAATTGTAGGGGTATTATCTCTATTTTGTGACGTACGAGTGAACGAAGATGTACGTACAAGTATTGTTAATACTAATGATACTTTTTTAAAAGAAAGACTTTCAAATATTGGTGAATTTGTAGATTCATTGGCTGATATGGAAGGTACTTATGATTTTAATAGTGGTGCGAATTATGACATTATTTATGATATGATTGGACCTATGATGGAATGGTGTGATTTGGAAAATGAACAACAATGTAAATATTTCATTCAAACACGATTACAAGAATTAGAGTTAGGATTAGGTGATTTTTGTAAAGGTATATTAAAAATAGGTTCTATGGCACGAGAATTATCCACATTATGTATATCTATTGGAAAAAGTGAGACATATGATAAAATCATCTATATAGAAGAATTAATACTTAAATTCGTGGCAACAAATCAAAGTTTATATATTTAACATATATAATGTTATCGCATTGTGAAATGTTAAATATTACATGTTTATTAATATTAAGTGTAAGTTTATTAATAGGAAGCACAATATGTTTAGTGATTATTATATTATAATACAAATATTGACTGCTATATAAATGATACATTTATATTAGTATAAAAATATATTACATATATAAAATAGATGTATGTAATATTCTTTCATATTAGTGGGTTGGCACTTATTGAAATACTTTTTTATTTTTTTTATATTGGAAATATGGAAACTCAAATGTTTATAAATAATATCAATCATTTATTACATGAAGAAGAAAAAACAATAAATTACAATATGTATAATGTTACATTTCCCGAATATAATACTACATTTATAAAATATTATGAAATACGTGCGCGGAATGGTGAAGATGAGCGAAAAAAACGTAATTTTCAATTATTTACTGACGCAATGGTGGGATTTGTAGTAATTTTATCAATTACATGTGTTGTTACATTTTTTGAAATATTTTTCAAGAAAAAAAACGTTAGACGTGTAAGTTCTATGGATTCTGTTCGTAATATATGTATCGAGATGGCAGAATATAGTCAGACAAATACAAATACAAATACACCAACAACATCAAATTTTGAAGAAACGCCAGAACAAACAAATAAATTAAACATATTTATTTTTCATACAATATTATATTCCGGTCTTTTAGTATCATTCGAATATTGGCTGTTTAATAATATTATTATGAAATATAAGGTGATAAGTAATGAAGAAATCGAATATTTATTTGCGAAGCAATTAAACAATTAAATCCAATAAATATATATTATGAAACTGACAATAGCTGGATTATTAGATAAATCATTTATTTTTTTGTTAATTATATTTTTTGTAATGGTAATGATAATTATTGTACTAATTCGTTGGCTAATTCATCTGCTCGTTTATTATCTTCACGATAAACATGTTGAAAATTAATAGTATCAAATTGTGCCTTCAATCTCATTGCTTCATTATATAATTCTATTAGATTAGGTGAATTAACTTTGTAAGCACCGGTCATTTGTTTTATTACTAACATACTATCTCCCTTAACAGTTATTTCTTTGATTTCTTTTTCCACAGCATATTGTAGTCCCATTATTAATCCACAGTATTCCGCATAATTATTTGTTTGTTTTTCCAAATACTCAGATTTTGACCATATTTCATTATCATCTTTATACATTACTGCTCCGGAACCCGCGAAACCAGGGTTACCTTTGGCACATCCATCAAAAAAAAGTACATAGCTCATAACTATGTATATATATTTTTTTTATATCTATTTATAATGATTATAATCATTTTCTATATACAAAACCACATACATGTTCATCTGGTCCACGTTCCATGTGTGTAATTTCAACCAAACCATTATTATATTGTTCTCGATTAACTGAAATCAGAGCATCACGTACAGCATTGAAATTTCCGAAGAAATCATGACCAATGACTTCACCTTGTATATTATGTCCTAATGGAGCACATTCGATTCCTTGGATTAATAAACCACTTTGTACTTGTGAACCGTCGTCTTTTTCCAATAGAAATGAATATACTGCATCAAATTTTTCTGTATATGGTGTTGATGTTGTAATATTTCTAGGAAAAATCCATCTTTTTATTTTTATTGGATGATATTCAGTAATGATAAGTCCACATGGAAATTGTATTAGATTAATCTTATTATAAACAGTATTCAATATCTTTGCTACACAAACAACACGTGCTAACTCATTGTTTGCTAACAATACAATATCACCTTTGACAATTTCATCACAGCGTTTATGTACACCATTTCCCATTGTTATCTTATTTGATCCATGAAGACATCCATCACTTAGTGGTGTCGAAATAAAATTATACACTATAACAAGTAATAATATCATACATATAGCCGCTGGAATAAATTCATTTTCAAAATTATTTGTTTGTTCAGGACATTGACACCAAGCTTCGAAAATAATAATTGGGAACATTATTATCAAATATACTTATTATTAATGATAAAGTTATACATACAATAAAATAAGTAAAAATTAATCAATTTTTTAAAATATTATATATATATGAAACTAACTACGAAAATAATAAAACCATATATTACCGGATTACATTTAGGTACTTACACATATTTATTTTCAAATATATTAGATCATACAATAAGCAGAAGTCAAACATTAGAACTTATAGAAAGAAATCCAAAATTATATATTCAAAGTACTGTATCTAATTTTATAAATCTAATTGGATTATCACCAATATATTATATTATTGCTGACAATGTTTTATTAAATGATACATCCGCACATATACAATTTATGAAAACATTAGCAATTGTATTAACACATAATATTATATTTTATAGACTTCATAAAATATTTCATGAATGTAAACATTTATATTTTATTCATAAATTTCATCATAATTTTATAAAACCTATACCATCTAATGGTAATGCTGTATCTATACTTGAATATAATATAGCATATGTTATGCCTTTTTTAATAGGAGCAATATTATTCAAACCTAATGGCGTTTCATTTCAATTATCAATCGCAATAATATCATTCTTAAACGCATTAATACACTGTATACCTTTAAAAAATATCAGGTTATTTCCATTATTTGTTGAACCAAATCATCATTTAGCACATCACGAATTACTCACTGCTAAATATGCGTCTCCTTTATTTAATGTTGATTATATTGATAAAATTATAAAAAAATATTTTAAAATTGTAGAAAATACAGAAAATATAGAAAAAAATAAAACATCGTAATAATATTATGCTAAAAATTGAATATAATTTATATTATAAATAGTTATAATATAAAATATATACACTGATATAATGTCATATTTCTTTAATACCAACATACAATTTTGGCGTGAAATTTTATCTTTTAAAAGTTTCAGTACAAAAGATGAATGGATTAATTATTTACCAAAATTCAAAAAACATTGTGATATTGTATTTACATACATAGCTAATTTTGATGACAGAAATTTATCTAATTTGACACAATATTTTGCAGATATATTGGCTGATACAAGTGGTAAATGTGATGAGTTGTTTAATGAAGTATTACAATTTATGATGTATTTACAAAAAGAACAAATAAGAATACATACAGAAACATTCAAAGAACATGAATATATTGTTAAAAAAATAGACAAATCTTATACTAAACATGAAATGGGACAAAAAATATATTGTCCAATAGATGAATATATTTTATCAAAAAATTTTATAATATTAAATGAAGAAGATAAAAATGATCCATATGTTATTTTATGGGAATTACGTAAACAAATGCGTGTTTATCATTATTATATTATGTTATATGTACATGATTTGTCGTTAAAATTACATATTTTGAGAAATAATATTATTAAATACGATTTGGCACGTGGTGGTAAAATATCAGGAACACCATTAGATATAATTATTAATGAACAATTATTAGATTATATTGATTTGAACAAAGAATTATGTATTTATTCTAAAAAAATGAATAATTATTTTTATTATAGTAATCACAGTTGTATGTATCCTGAAAACTATTATATGAATTTACCAATATATTATATAGCTTAAATAATATTAATAATCATAAAAATGAAAAAATTGATTTTATTTTCAGATACAGTTAGATATGTATAAAATCATAAAGTAATAATTAATAATCTTAATATGGGACATAAAATAGCTCGCCTCCTCGTGGTGTGTCCTGGATCAGGAACGCGTATGTTCTGAACTAAATGAGCTATAAATACGGGGGACTCTATTAATAATATAATAAAAAACACCGAAAGTGTATGATTGGGAGAAGGAGTTCACGGTTAGTTGCGTGATGGGGGGGGCAACTAATACACTTAGGCAATGTGTATAAACTTATGCTGGGAATGGAGGGATAGGCTGAAGCCAGATATCCTACGATCCGAAGGCGGAGGTGAATTAACACCTATGGTGGTGCCTAGGAGTTCGACCTGTAAGGGTTTTGTGACATGGGGAAGGTGAGTAAGAGGTTAGGGTGTAACCTTAAGAGACCCTTAATTTCGAAAACCGCGTCAAAGATAGAAAAACTTACCCTGAATAGCGCTTAAAAATCCTAGCGTGAATATATGTGGATGGTGATGAGTAGTTAAGTGTCAGTCATCAAAAGTGTATTATTCGAAGTCGAAGCTTTTGAGGTTCAAGGCTTAGAGCAAGCTCCAAAAAGTGAAGTCAACATATATTTAAGTATATATTTTGATGGAAAGACTTCTAGGCCCTTTTATCCATACCGATAGGTAATTGTTTATTTGTATTAGATATAGATATGAAAGTGAATGGCCCTTTTGACGATCATATTTTGTATCGAAAGATAAATAAATGATACGAGGGTGATAACGTATGGCAACTTCTTACTTGGTTGAATAACTGTTAAGTAAGATGTAACACAGCGTGAAAACAATTATATGATAACGATATAATTGTATAAAAAATGAAAACTTGAACCCAGGGCACAGGAAGATAGTATTTATTTGCTTTTATTAAAAAACCAGGTTATGAGTAAAAGCCGTTAGTGTTACATGATGCAGATAATAATCATATTTATTAATATACTATATAACTTTACGACTTGATCACTCGATAAAGTTATATAGTATTATTGTAAATTTTGATATCATCGTGCAGAATAGTATTTTTTTATAATAAAAATCGCCCCCCTTTTAAATGTAAAAAATTGATTTATTTTTTACATTTTTCAGATATATTATTAAACATCAAAATTAATAATAATTTTACAAAGCAATGTCTCGCGTTAAAAACGATAACAAAACAACTCTTGAACGTAAAGAGTATAAGGATCGTATGACCGCAGCCGAAATGATTGTAAGAAATAGCAAGGAAGAACCAAATTGGTATATTTTGGACAAAACCATGCTGAAATGTGTAGTAGTCGCATTGGTTGAAGAATATAATAGAGTGAATGATGATTATACTTTCTTATCAAGACCAGTGAAAAAGTATACCGTTTGTCAGTTGCGTAATTTAGTGAAGAAAATATGGGGTGCATTGAAAAGTTCTCAACATGATATATGCCCTATATGTATGGAGGAAATGAAACCAGATGCGCTAACTATAACACTGCTTTGTAAACATAAGTATTGTACTAAGTGTTTTATCCAGGCTTCATGTCA
>Ga0163180_10000752_pt1 | contig 18732 bp, 16 predicted proteins | sample AtlANTMetagenome_2_FD_109647 | JGI IMG/M metagenome (GOLD analysis project Ga0163180, IMG submission 109647) | Marine eukaryotic phytoplankton communities from the Atlantic Ocean - Atlantic ANT 4 Metagenome | ecosystem: Environmental > Aquatic > Marine > Oceanic | place: North Atlantic Ocean...
GGACCCATGAACGCGGCCTTCATCGGTCGCAATGTCCCCAAGAAAGGCCTCGATACGCTCCTGGAGGCCTGGTCACGCCTGCACACTCCGGGAGCCACACTGAGCCTGGTCACGGACGCCTCCCTGACCACACCACCCGGCGTTCACGTCATGGGTCTGCAGCCACCTTCGGCGATCCCCGATCTGCTGGCCAAGGCGCACGTATGCGTCTTGCCCTGCAGAAGGGCCGATGACGGCGATATGGATGGCATTCCATTGGTCCTCATGGAAGCGATGGCACTGGGGCGCCCCGTCTTGACCACGCCCATCTCTGGCATCACCGAGCTGGTCGATGACGAGGTTGGCTGGCTTGTCCCTCCCGAAGATCCCACTGCACTGGCCGCCGAGCTTGAACAAATCGCTGGAGATCTGACAGCCGCAGGACAAAAAGGGCGAGCCGGTCCCCACCGACTGCGCGAGAGGGGATACCATCTGGGAGCACAGGTCGACGGGGTGATCGACTCGTGGGGGTTCGGTGAAGCAAGCGCTACAGGCATGGCTGCAGACAGCCGCGAGGTCCAACGACCGGGTTGAGGCCTGTCGTGCCGCAGCAGAAGCGGTCGCCAACGAGCCGTGGACAGTGGTCCAGGATGCCGGTCGCCTCGCTCGCGCGGCGATGGCCACGGCACCCCGAGACTTGGGGCTCACCCGAGACCTTCGGGTTCGAGCACCCGATGGTCCTGGGGTCACCGCCAAGGTGCCAGCAGGCGCCCCATACCCGGCGCTGGATGCCCAAGGAAAGAAGCGGCGAGGCGCATTCGACACCCCAGCAGAAATGGCCCACGCCACCGTTCGTGCAGCAAGAAGCGCCTGTACTGGCCCAATACGGAGTGGGGTTGATCCCGCCTGCGGCACAGGCGCGTTCCTGGTGGCCCTCTCAGAGCAAGGAGTGCCGCAGGTCAGCGGTGTCGAGCTCGACCCTGCAGCAATCGCAGTTGCCCAGGTGGCCGCCCCAAAGGCCCACATCCACCTGGGCGATGGCATGACCGATGGGCCCGGTGCAGACCTCGTGGTCGGAAACCCACCCTTTGTGCCACCCGAGCGCCAAGACAAGGACTTTCGAGCCCAGCTGCGGAGTCGATATCCCTGGCTGACGGGGCGCTTCGATCTCTCCGTTCCCTTTGCAGCAGCAGCCGTCGAGCGGGCAGCACCCGGCGGTGCAGTCGCGCTGATACTGCCCGCCCCCCTGATGGTGCAGCCCTACGCTGCCCCTCTTCGCAGGCGCTGGCTTGAGAGTCACCGGATTCAGTCCATCAGCCGCCCAACGGATTTTCCGGGTGCGTCGGTTCAGGTCGTCACAGTCGTCCTGACCATCGGGGCAGGCCCCGCCCCCCTGCCCGATCACGGCCTTGACGCCCTCGAGCTGCTCTCGCTGCCACAGGCTCCCCTCAATCCAGCACTGCAGCCAGGCGACCCGGCCATCGTGGCAAGGGTCCGTTCCACATCGGTCGTGCTTGGGGATCTCGCCGAGGTGGACACTGGTGTGGTCAGCCACGGACCCGACGGAGGCAAGGAGCGCCTGCTTCACGACGAGTCGCTCGAGCACCTGGTCCCCTATGTGGATGCCAAGGACCTCGCACAGGGGCGAGTGCGCTGGCTGGACTATCAGCCCGAGCAGATGCATAGGCCCAAGCGACCTGGCCTCTTCACAGAGCCAAAGGTCTTGGTCCAGCGACTTCGGGGTGCGGGGCCCGTGCAGGCCTGGGTCGATCGCGAAGGCCTCTTTGCAGGCCACACCTTGACCATCGTCCGGCCCCACAGCCTCTCACCCGAGCAGCTCTTCAGGCTGATCACGGATCCGTTGACGGATGCGGTTCTCCGCATCGAGCGCGGCCAGCGGCTCGACCTGTATCCACGCGATGTTCGCGAGATGCCCGTCCCCAGCGCGTGGCTGGAGGACCCGCAGATCGACCTACAGTCCGCCTGGGGGCTCAGCGATGCACAAGTCGCAAGGCTGCGCACTCACAGCAGATGAGCACAGGACTCTGTGACCTGCACTGCCACCTCGATGGCTCCATCCGGCCGAGCACCGTTCGTGAGCTGGCCAAAGACACCGCCACCGATATCCCCACCGATCTGTGCTTCACCCCTGGGATGGGCTTGCAGGCGGCGCTCTCCCGCTTTGCCTTCACCCTCTCTCTCCTGCAGCAGCCCGATCAGGTGCAACGGGTGGCCTCCGAGCTGTGTGAAGACGCCGCCGCTACCGGGGTCACCACCCTGGAGATTCGCTTCGCACCCCAATTGCACACGGGCGCCCCCATGGATCAGATCGTCGACGCGGCCCTTCGTGGGATCAACGGACGCGCCGGCCTCATCCTGTGTGCGCTGTACGGCGATCCGCCAGCGCTCGCCGATGCACTGGTCGATCTGGCCATCCCTCGGCTCGGCGTAGTGGGCATTGATCTCGCAGGAGGACCCGCCCCCCACCATCGATGGGGCATGTCCGATCTCCAGCCCGCTTTCCAGCGTGCCCGTGGCAACGGCATCGGACGCACTGTGCACGCCGGAGAGGGACGCCCAGCCAGTGAGATCCGAATGGCAGTCGAGCTTCTCCATGCACAGCGCATCGGACACGGCCTCTCGGTCTTGGACGATCCCGAGGTCACAGATCTCGTCCGAGATCGAGGCATCACCATCGAGGCTTGCCCGACGTCCAACTGGCAAGTGGGGGTCATCCCATCGATCGAGGCACACCCCCTGCCCCTGTGGCTGGCGCAGGATCTGCGGGTCTGCATCAATACCGACAATACGCTGCTGAGCGACACCGATGCGGCCAAGGAAACCGATCGAGTGCGAACCATTCCCGGAATCGGTCAAGCGCAGATCGATAGACTCCATGCACATGGACATGCCGCTCGCTTCTGCCGCTGAGCGCACAAAAAAACCCTTTGGGGCAAATTGCCTCTGGCGACCGACCCGATCCGTGCGCACACTACGAAAGGTTCGGACGGGAGGCCAAATGAACAATCGCTACCGGATGCTTTTGACCGTCGCGCTCATGGGCGGCTGTGCCAGCAATGAGTTTGAGAGTGGTGAGGCGGCAGTCTGCCTCGGCAATGACGAGCCCACCCCCATCCCCGTGACGGCGAAGGCCAACTGGGAGGTGACAGGAATGGTCGACGCGGTGCGGGACTTTGATGCATCGGACAGTGCCACTACCAACTGTTCCTCCGCAGTCTCCACTGCAGTCGATGTAGTCGATGCAACGGGAACCACCTGGACCCTCGGCTATGGAATTCTCGACTCCAAGGGCAACCATGAGTTGCCCCAGCTCGATCTGATCGAGGGTGAGACCATCAACCTGATCGTTCGACAGAACGAAAGCGGACTCTCCAGAGGCTTCGTCATCCACGACGGCCAGGGAGTGGTTGCGGCGATGGATGAGGGCATCGCAGGAGGTGCGCTCAACGAAGACGATGTCAATGGGCTCATCGTGGCCCGTGGTCTCCCGATCGGCACATCCAAGGATGATTGCGGCAAGATGGAGGGCACCCAGATTGCCTTCGAGGGCACATCGAAGGTGACGACCTCCCCCTTCAACTCCACCTATGTCGAGATCGACGACACGGAGCTTCAGGCCTTCGCCATCGACTCCTTCTACTGGACAAAGACCAGCTGCACCGATGCCGAAGACAAGCTGGCCTGGGCGGTTTTCCGCTAAGCGCGCGGCCCTTCTGACGGCGGAACCGGGACGGTGCCGCCCTCCCCAAGGGGCACATGAACCAGCTCGATCCCCAGCTCCTGAGCGACCTTGAAGCTGCGCTCATCTCGATAGAACTCGCCGTAGCAGATGCGGCGGATTCCCGCGTTGGCCACAGCCTTGAAGCAGTTCCAGCAGGGACTGGCCGTAATGTAGATGCTGGCGCCCTCGATCTGGACCCCGTTTCGAGCAGCTTGGATGATGGCATTCATCTCCGCGTGGATGGTCGCAACACAGTGTCCATCCACCATCATATGGCCGACGTCTGAGCAGTGCGGCAAGCCACGAATGGATCCATTGTAGCCCGTGGACAGAATCGTCTTGTCTCGAACGATCACGGCGCCCACGAACTTCCGATGGCAAGTGGCTCGACTCGAAACAACCCGCGCAATGTTCATGAAGTACTCATCCCAGCTCACACGATTGTCTTCGGACACCACTCACCTCCTCGCCACTCCTAGCGCGTCCACGGGCCAGCGTCCGCCCCACAGATTAGACCCAAAGCATGCAATCGATGACTGGGTACGGAAGGGGTGAGGCATCCAACGGCAACGTGACCGTTGTGGTGGAACTCAAGTCCGTCAACAATCGCTTTCTGGATGTGCAGGTCCGTCTGCCGCGACCCTACACCGTGATCGAGCCGCGCTTCAGCAAGGCCCTCAAGAAGCAATTCTCCAGAGGCAGGGTCGACGTATTTGTCCGAAGGCAGGCCACAGAATCCAGCCACAACATCGTCCCTGATCCTTCGCTGGCCGAGCGCTACCTCAAGGCAGCCTCTGAGGTCACCAAGCGCCTCGCACGACCGGATGAGACGATTCCGGTCAGCTGGATTCTGGCTCAGTCAGGCGTGCTCAATACCGTGGAGCACGAGGCGGATGCCGTCGGAGAGTGGGACCTCATTCAGACAGCGCTGGACTTGGCGACCCAGGAATTGCTCTCAATGCGGTGCACGGAGGGTGCGGCACTGAAGGCAGATCTGCAGTCGCACCTGGGTGAAATCGCCCAGCTTCAGAGCGCCATTGCAGAGCATCAAGAGGGCATCACCGAGCGACTGAGCAAGAAGCTTCAGGAGAGACTGGAGAGACTCATCCAAGACCGTGTGGACCCCCAGCGACTGGCACAAGAAGTGGTCATCCTGGCAGACAAGGCGGATGTCAGCGAGGAGTTGACCCGAATCCGAAGCCACTGCGATCAGTTCACCACAGCCCTCAACCACAATGAGCCCGTGGGTCGAAAATTGGAGTTTCTACTTCAGGAACTCAATCGCGAGGTCAACACCATCGGCTCAAAGGCAGCAGAGCATCCCGTCAGCGCTCGCGTGGTGGAGATGAAGAGTGTGCTGGAACGAATGCGGGAACAAGCTGCCAACGTCGAGTAGGTTCCTGCCGTGGCCCGAATTCCCCGCGCCCGCATCCACCACACTCGCCTGGGTGGCCTGCGAGCCCAGCTCAATGCCCTGGTAGATGGGGTCCAGCCCAATGTCCGCGATCCGATCCTCTATGTGAGGCGCTACCCCAATCCGGACGATGCCGAGGTCGCAGCCGTCGTTGCCGCCACACTCGCTTTCGGAAGGGTGGAGGCATTCCTCCCGGTGATCGAGGCCATCCTCGCCATCGCCGACGCAAGAGGCGGCCCCGCCGAGTGGGTAGACAGCTTCGGGGCCACTGATGAAGCCGCGCTGCAGCCAATCTTGTACCGATGGATCCGAGGCCCCCACCTGAGCATTCTGGCCAGGTCCATCGGAGCGCTGCGCGCCGAGCACGGCAGCCTTCAGCAGATCTTTCTTGATGCCCACCATCCGCAGCACCAAGACATCGGACCAGCACTTGACCACTTCATTGTTCAGCTCAGGCAGGCGGCCGTGACCCAAGCCGCAGTTGGATGCTACCGGGATCTCCCGACCGGCCTGCGTCACGGCATGCCGAGACCCAGCGGCGGTTCCGCATGCAAGCGGTGGAACATGCTGCTTCGATGGATGGTTCGACGCCCCACCCACCCAAACGATCCGGATCTCGGCTTGTGGGCACTGCCAATAGAGAAGCTGGTCATCCCCGTCGACACACATGTCCTGAGGGTGGCAAAAATGATCGGCCTGACTCACCGGACTGATGGAAGCTGGAGAACCGCTCAAGAGATCACCCGAAACCTCGCACATGTCGATCCAACAGATCCGGTCCGGTATGACTTCGCCCTGGCTCACCTGGGCATCTCGGGAAGGTGCAAGGCACAGCATGTCCCCAGCGTCTGCACGCCCTGCCCACTGAGGGAGTGCTGCCGATTCGGCCGCAAGAAGGGACGGGTTAGCAGGCCATCCAGAGGTGACAGATGAGCCTGAGTACGGAGAAGTGGTCCATGCCCGATCGAGGCGCCCTCTTTGTGGTGACCGGAGCCAGTGGCACCGGCAAGACCACCCTGGTCCGCGAGGCCCTCGACTCCATTCCCGGTCTACGCTTTAGCGTCAGCGCGACGACCCGAGCGCCTCGGGACGGCGAGGTCGATGGCAAGGATTACCACTTCCTGCAGCGGGCAGAATTTGAGAGACGCGTACAAGCCGGCGACTTCCTGGAGTGGGCCGAGGTCTACGGAAATGGCTACGGCACCCTCAAAGACCAAGTGGAAGAGGCGCTCTCCAGCGGACAGAGCATCCTGCTCGACATCGACACCCAAGGCGCCGATCTGGTACGCGCAGCCGCCCCAGAGGCGGTGACCATCTTCATCCTGCCCCCATCGATACAGGTACTGGCCGAGCGGCTCAAGAGCCGGGCGACGGATGCCCCCGAGGTAATCGACAGACGCATCAGTGAAGCGCAGCTGCAACTGAGTGCATGTGGAAGTTTTGACTACCTGGTGATCAACGATGACCTTCCGAGCGCACACGATCAATTCCAAGCAGTCTTGGTTGCCGAACTCCTCCGGACTGGACGTTCTCCCTCGCTCGTTGCCAAATTCACCGACTGAGCCTGGGACAATCAAAGGCACATTTGCTGAACCCGTCCGTCTTTTTCAGGTACTCTGATCCTGGACGGAGATCGCTGGCCGTATGCGCCTAAACGACATCCTTGACGCTGTATCCAACTACGCGCCGAACGCGGATCTCGACGTGATCATGCGGGCGTACGTCTACAGCGCCAAGGCGCACGCGGGTCAGATGCGAAAATCTGGCGAGCCATACCTCACTCATCCGCTCGCTGTGGCCGGCATCCTGACCGACCTCAAGATGGACGTGGACACCATCGCCACGGGCCTGCTGCACGACACGATGGAGGACTGCCTGGTCACCCACAACGATCTGGTTGAGCTCTTCGGTGAAGAGGTCTGCGAGATGGTCGAGGGCGTCACCAAGATCGGAAAGCTGGAGTTCACCTCCAAGGAAGAGGCACAAGCAGAGAACTTCCGAAAGATGGTCCTGGCCATGGCGCGGGATGTTCGAGTCATCCTGGTCAAGCTGGCCGACCGGCTCCACAACATGCGCACCATGGAGCACATGAAGCCGGACCGACGGAGGGCGATATCCCAGGAGACACTCGACATCTTCACGCCCATCGCCAACCGCCTGGGACTCTCGGCCTTGAAGACCGAGCTCGAAGACTTGTGCTTCCGCTACCTGCACCCAGAGATCTGCGAGGAGCTTGAGGGCAAGATGGCCATCGGCGAGCGCGACCGAGAGACCTACATCAAGCAGACATGCAAGCTCCTCGAGCACGATCTGGAGTCCAAGGGCCTCAACGCAAGCGTGACCGGTCGGTCCAAGCACCTGATGAGCATCTACCGCAAGATGCAAGACCAGAGCCTGGAGTTTGAGCAGGTACACGACCTCCTCGCCTTCCGTGTCTTCGTGCACAACATCGGTGAGTGCTACACCACGCTCGGACTCATCCACGCCAACTTTCATCACTTCCCAGGCAAGCTGAAGGACTACATCGCTCAGCCCAAGTCCAACGGATACCAATCGCTGCACACCGTTGTCCTGGGCCCCCAGGAGCAGCCCATCGAGATCCAGATCCGGACCCATGAGATGCACAACATCGCAGAGGTCGGCATCGCTGCCCACTGGCGCTACAAGGAAGGGCATCTGGCACTGAGCCGGGAAGACATGGTGAAGGTCGCCAAGCTCCGAGAGCTCTTTGAGGCGGCCCGAGAGGTCGAGGACGCTCAGGAGTTCTTTGAGACGGTCAAGGTCGATCTCTTCGCATCGGAGGCATTTGCGTTCACTCCCCGTGGGGATGTGAAGTTCTTCCCTCAGGGTGCCACGGCACTGGACTTTGCCTACGCCATCCATACTGAGGTGGGAACCCACTGTGTCGGCGCCAAGGTCAACGGGCGGATGGTCCCGCTTCGCTATGAGCTTCAGAGCGGCGACACGGTCGAGATCCTGACCCGAGAGGAGCAGCGCCCCAGCCGAGACTGGCTGCACATTGCCAAGACGGGACGGGCACTCTCCAAGATCCGCAGAGACATCCGCGAGGAAGAGCGGGAGAAGGGTCGTGAGCTTGGACGAACCATGCTGGAGCGGGAGCTCAAGAAGTACAAGACGGTTCTCAACCGATTGGTCAAGGATGGGGTCGTCAAGTCGACGGCCCGAAGTCACGGATACCGCAAGCCCGAGCAGCTGTACCTGGCCATCGCACAGGGCCATGTCACCCTGGAGCGAGTGCTACGAGACTTGCTTCCTGCGGAGGCCTTCGATGAGGAGGAAGAAGAGCCCGGTGCCATCACCACGCTGTTCAACCGGATTCGAACCCGCTCGGAGAGCCCCGTCCTCATCAACGGTGTCGAGGATGTGATGGTCTCCTACGCCCAGTGCTGCAGCCCGCTACCCGGCGAGCCAGTCTCCGGATTCATCACTCGGGGACGTGGGATCACGGTCCACCTCGCCCGGTGTCCGCAGCTGCTGGCACTGGAACCCGAGCGCCGAATCAAGGTCCAGTGGCACGGAACCGGCAAGGCCAAGCACTCCGGAGAAGTGCGCATTCTGTGCAATGACAAGCCGGGCATGCTCGCCGAGGTCGGAGCGGTCTGCAAGACGGTTGGAATCAACGTCACCAAGCTGGAGGCCAAGAGTGTCGATGACAACAAGGCCATCCTCGATCTCGAGGTCACAATTACGAGCGTCAAGGAGCTCGAGCGCTTCATGCGCAACCTCGAGAAGGTCAGCGGCATCCTGGCTGTGGACAGAGTCCGCGCCTCGGGTGGCTGAGCCGAGGCGCTGCCCGAGCTCAGTGCGCCCAGCTCAGGCCACGCACCTCGCCTTCTGGCGGCTGTACGACCAGTCCTGAGTCGGTCATGCGCACACAGCCCTGTGCCGCCCACCGAACCACCATCGGGTACAGCTGGTGCTCCATCTGCAGAATCCGAGCCTCAAGATCACGCAGGGAATCCTCCGGCTTCCGCGGGACGGCTCCTTGCGCGATGATGGGCCCAGCATCCATCCCGGAGTCCACCAGGTGGACGGTAGCACCCGTGACCTGGACTCCGGCTTCATAGGCCTGCCTCTGGGCCCGCACACCCGGAAAGGCGGGAAGCAATGCAGGATGAATATTGAGCACCCGCCCCTCAAAAGCGTTGAGGAATACAGGCGTGACCAACCGCATGAATCCCGCCAGGGCGATCCACTCGCACCGATGGGCCTTCAGACGCTCCACCAGCTCGGCATCAAAGGCCTCTCGCTCCTTGCCTTTGTGGGGAATCCACTCCACAGGGATTCCTGCGGCCCGTGCCCGGCTCAAGCCTCCTGCATCTTGCTTATTGGAGACGACCACCGCGATCTCGGCGGGATAGTCGGGGTCGGATGCCGCATCGATCAGCGCCTGAAGGTTGGTACCGCCGCCACTAATCAGGACGCCAAACCTCACCCGCTCGCTCAACGGATCACCACAGGTTGGCCGAGATCTGCGCACACTCGACCGACCACGCTGCCACCGGTCGCTGCTGCTGCCTCCGCGGCTTGCTCCTGTGGAACCACGGCGATGAGGCCCAGCCCATTGTTGAAGGTATCCTCCATGTCCTTGGCCCCCAGTTCACCCAGCTGAGCGATCAAGCCAAAGATGGGCGGTACCGACCAGCTCCCGCGCTGCAGCTCTGCCTGCAGTCCATCGGGCAGTGCACGTGGGATATTCTCATGGAATCCGCCGCCAGTGATGTGCACAAGAGAGTGGACCTCAAAGCCCTCGAGCAGTGCCTTGACCTCCGGGGCATAGATCCGGGTCGGGCGGAGGAGGGCATCGCCCAGAGGTTCACCCAGACCATGGGGCTCACTCCAGTCCAACCCTTCGACCAGCCTTCGGACCAACGAGTACCCATTGCTGTGAAGCCCGCTAGAGGGAATGCCCACCAGGGCATCTCCTGGCTGCACATCCGCGGGATCGAGGAGCCCGTCTCGCTCCACAACACCCACACAGAAGCCGGCCAGATCGTAGTGTCCTGGGCCATACATCCCAGGCATCTCCGCAGTCTCCCCGCCGACCAGCGCACAGCCTGCCTGCACGCAGCCTTCCGCAATGCCAGCAACCACCTCAACGGTGACCTCCGGCGAGAGCTTGCCTGTTGCAAAATAGTCGAGGAAGAACAGAGGCTCCGCCCCTGTGGTCAACACATCGTTGGCACACATGGCAACCAGGTCAATTCCAATGCTCTCGTGACGACCGAGCTGCTGCGCCACGAGAAGCTTGGTCCCCACCCCATCCGTGCCGCTGACAAGAACCGGATCCTTGTACTTACTGCCGAGCGCAAAGAGACCGCCAAAGCCACCCAGCCCTCCCAGCACCTCGGGGCGGCGGGTACGACGGACATGGTCCTTGATGCCCTGGACCACTGCATAGCCCGCCTCAATGTCGACGCCTGCTTCTCGGTATGCATCTCCAGCCATGACTACTCCTCCGTGGGGGTCTTGGCGGTCGTGATGGCTGGGGCACTCTCCGTCCCTGAATCATCGACAATTACCCCCGCAAATTCATACAGAGAGTCATACGCCAGCACATCGTCACCCAAGAGCACAATGTTGATCTCACTGCGGATCTCAGGGGCAGCGCAGGGCGCATCGGTCAGCGACACTGGCGATACGTCGATCCGGTTGTCATCGCCTTGCACAACCGCTCCATCCACGGTGGAGTCAAACCAAAGGGTGATCTGGTAGGACGTCAGGTCCCCATCCACATCGGTTGCGCTGACCTCCACAAACAACGAAGGCCCCTCATCGGTGCGCTCTCCATCTTCAATGGTGAAGTCCGTGATCTCTGGTGGGGTGCCAGTCGTGCACTCTTCCACCCCCACCATGCCGGAGTCTTCTTTGGAATCAGGCGTAGGCCCGCATGCCCCCAAGAGGGCCACGCCTACAAGGCTTGTGTATCGCCACGTCATCACCAGACTCCGCCAGGCGGCCTCTTAACGCAGCAGAGAGTGCCTTGGGCGCCAGCGTGCGCTAGTATGGTTCATGGCGAAGAGCACCACGCGGATTGTACGAGACCAACTCGGCAGCATCAGGCGTGTGTACCTTCGCGGAAACCGGATTGTTCGCAGAGACGATTTTGCACAATTTGATGAGTCCGTCCTCTTGCTCCACGGCTTCTTTCAGACCCGAAATGTCTGGGAGATGATGGAGGACCGCCTGCGCCACGATGGCTACGGCGTCTTCAGCTTCGATCTTGGCGGCCTGTTCTGGCGATTCAACACCCGCTCCATCCGGGACCTATCGGAACTGATCGCAGACAAGGTCGAGGGAATCTGCAAGCGGCACGGCCTAGAGCGCTTCCACATCATCGGGCACTCCAAGGGCGGCATGATCGCACGCCACTACGTTCAACATCACGGCGGCGACAAGCGCGCCAAGAGCCTCATCACACTGGGAAGCCCCCACCACGGAACCCCCACCGCAGCGTTGGGCATCGGACTGATGTTCGGTGGGCTTGTCTCAAGAAGCCCGATGCAGATGCTGCCCGGATCATCCCTGGTGAAGTTGATGAAGAAGGACACGTTTCCTCCATCCATCCCCCTCACCAGCATCTACTCAAAGCACGACATCATCTGTCCATGGTGGTGCTCAGCGCTGCATCCCCGACCGGGCGAGTCCAGCATGAAGAACCTCCCCGTCCGAGGCGTGGGGCACACGGCCCTCACCTATGATCCGGAGGTCTACAGCCTGATCCGCGGTGAGCTCACCCAAGCCAGCGAGCTCTGGAAAGAGCGCGGGCGATAGACCGATCAGTCGGTGGGTGACACGCAGCACCGGAAACCAAGCGTGGTGTCGGCAAAGGTGGTGCTCTCATGCCGACTGAATGCGCAGCGGCTTCCTCGCTCGGCATTGGCCCGGTGACCGCCCTTGACGACCCGTCGCTTGGGCTTGTTCTCCGGCATGGTCGAGGTCCACTCGCGGAGATTTCCACTCATGTCTGCCACTCCATAGCCGGACACACAGTCCTTACTGGCCCCCAGAGCGTGCAGATCTGAGACGCCCTTTCCACACATGGCCGCATCGAAGACATCCGCGTAGCTGTACACGGTGTTGTCCGGTCCCTTGCAGGCCTTCTCCCACTCGACAGAGGTACAGAGCCGCCGATTGCGCCTCTTGCAGTCTTCCTCCGCCTCCTGCCATGTCACACGTGCATCGGGAAGAACGGCCTCACCTTCCGCATTCTTGATCCGGTTTGGATACTCATAGCGGTCGATATAGAACGCCGGAACATTGACCACCTCTGCCAGGGGCTCCGCACCGTAGCCTTCTTCTTGGTTGAGGCGCCCGCGGATGAACGGACCCGCAGGGATGTAGACCATGTCCGCCTTGTCGCCCGCCACCTTGGCCTGCAATTCGGCATCCGAGAGCTGGGCTATCTGCGACTGCACCCGGGTCCGAAGCTCCCGGTCAAGCTCGATGGCGATGGACTGGGCATCCGCCGCGGTCTGCTCCGGGGTCAGGGTGGACGCATAGAGGCCAGCGAGGCCAATCACGGGCAAGGCCACCGTCAGCCCAATCATGAAGCTCTTGAAGGAGGTCCGTGTTCTCTCTGACAGGATCAGCCCCTGGAAAGAACGCTGGATGTCGTTCATCATGTCGCGGGCCGATGGGTACCGGTCCAGCCCATCTGCAGCGATCGCCACCTCGACGACGTCATCGATGTGCTCAGGGAGATCGCCTCTGAGTTGAGTGGGCGAGAGATAGGTCCCTCGGGGAGGCTGGCCGACGAGCAACTCATAGAGCATCACACCGACGGAGTAGACGTCCGATGCTGCGGTGCCGCTCTGGTCAAAGCCCGAGATCTCTGGGGCGACATAGGCCGCCTTGGACACATCCACATAGCCATCGGAGAACAAGGTCGGGTTGAGGATCTCTGAGAGGCCCGAGTCGGTGATCTTGATCGTCCGCAGGACTTTCCCTCCCGGGCCTGCAGGCTTGGTCAGGACAACGATGTTCTCCGGCTTGAGATTTCGGTGGTAGCAATCCGCTTGATGCAAGGCATCCACAGCACCGAGGATCTTCAAGATGATCTGGCAGGCTTCTTGGAGCGTGAAGGCCTTCTTCTCCAATCCATACTCGTTGATCAGCTCGCGGAGATTCTGTCCCTTGGCGTACTCCTGGGTGATGTACATGGTGTCGCCATGATCGCCCAGCTCGCCATACGCCACGAGCCCTTCATGCTTGATTCCACGCGCCTTCCTGAAGGCGGCATCCAAGCGCTCACGATCCTTGGGGTTTCGAACCAGCCGAGGATGTATGAACTTCAGCACAAGGTGCTTGCCCGTACTCAGCTGCTTCGCCCGGTAGCTGGTGCCCAAGAGGCCGCCACCGAGAAATTCTTCCACCTCGTACTTGTGGCCAATCACGTCGCCACGAGACAAGGTCACCATGCTCTGCCCAACTTCATCCACCACAGGGTCGCTCCACTGCCTCTGAACAGCCCTGATGGGCCGCGATTACGAGCGAAAACGTACCATAGCGGAACGAGGCAGACAACGTAGGACGCTATCCGCTGCGGTTCCCAGGCAAGAAGAATCGAATGACCCCGACTGCGCGCCTCATCCACTCGCGCGGATGCACACGTGCGGCAAAGACCGTGTGAGTCACAAGACCGACCACGAGACCGCCAGCAAAAATGAGGCTCAAGACCCCCAAGACCGGAACCACATGCACGTCGCGAAGCGTGACTTTCAAGGCAACAGGAGCGATCAACACCGCCCCTGCCAGGGCTGTCGCAGCCGCAACCAGCGCCAAAGAGATCCGGAAACCCGCCCACCGAATCTCTGCGCGAAGCAACTCAGCCTCTCGGTCCACAAATCCCACATCCAGGGAGCCCGTCTGCAGATCCATCACCAGCTGGCTGATCTGCATGGGCACATCGCGAACTGCAACCTGTGCCTGCTGCATGAGGCGAACCGCATCACGACTCAGCCGCTCAGGCCCAAGACGCTGACCAAACAAGCGCTGTGCATATGGGCCGACCTTGGCCACAAGGTCGACGTGAGGAATGAAGCGCCGAGCCACACCATCGAGCAAGGACATCGCTCGAGCCAACACCGCATACTCTGTCACCAGCTGGATCTTGTAGCGCGCAGCGACCTCCACAAAGTCGAGGAGCGTGCCCTTGTCCGCCAGCGTCTCCAGGCTTGCGCCGTGGTACTTCACAATCAAGCGCTCGATCTCCCGCTTGAACCCCTTGAGGTCCACCCGGTCCTTGGTGGCTCCTGCTCGGTACAGAGTCAGCGCCACAGCATCCGCATCCCGATAGACTAAAGCCACAAAGAGGCTCATGAGGGTGTCCTGCATCTCCCCGGTCAGGGTGCCGGTGACCCCAAAGTCCAGGTATGCGAGCCGCCCATCGTTCAGCCGCATCAAATTGCCTGGATGTGGATCGCCGTGGAAGAAGCCGTACTCGAAGACCTGGCAATAGGTCGCCTCGATCACCAAGTCCATCACGGCCTCAGCCGTGTCCTTCTCCGCAGGGTCAAGTGCAGATAAGGGTGCCCCCTCCATCAATTCCATCACCAAAACACGGCGTGTGCTCAGCTCGGTGTGGACCTCTGGTGCCGTGATCTGCTCATGGTTGCGGAAGTGGTTCCGGAATCGCGTAATGGCGCGGGCCTCTTGCAAGAAGTCCAGCTCCATATTGATGGCTGCATCAAACTCTTGAACGATGCCAACCGGAGTGTAGAAGCCCGGAAGCTCAATCCGGCCAGTGATGAGATGGGCCAGCGTGTACAGGATGTGCAGATCGGATCGAATCCGCCCCTCGATCCCAGGGCGCTGAACCTTAACGGCCACCACCTGGCCATTCCGCAGGACAGCGCGATGGACCTGCGCGATGCTCGCGCTGGCAAGCGGCGTGTCCTCGATGGACTCAAACTGCTCATCCAGGGCGGCTCCAAGCTCCTGGTCAAGGACCTCGCGAATCTCCTCAAAGGACACTGGAGGGACCCGATCCTGCAGCGTCTGAAGCTCTGTGATGAACGCGCCAGGAACGATATCGGGTCGAACACTCAGCACCTGCCCCAGCTTCACAAAGGTCGGCCCCAGCTCCACCATGGTCTTGCGCACCCTGGCAGCAAGCGGAAGCGTAGTGGCCACAGACTCCACAGGAAGCTCGATGGGCAGACCCTGCAGAATCTGACCGAAGCCATTTCTGACGAGCACGCCAGCGATCTCGCGAAGTCGCCCCAGGTCGTGGACATTGATGTGCGGCATGGTCTCTTGTTGCAGCCTTGAGTGCCGCCCCACAATGGCCCCATCGACTCCAAAGGTCAATTCACTCTTGGTGGTCATCGACGGACTTGCACACAGCACAACACTGAACATATATTCAGAGGATGACTTCTCGTAGTGCGACTATCGCAGCCCTTCGGGCGCACCTGGAGCAGGTGGCGCCTCACCGCGGCACTCCGGCTCAAGCCCCCACGGGCCTGCCATCCTTAGACGCGTTTATTGGAGGATGGCCATCTCCGGGTGTTGGCGCACTGCACGGTCCCATCGGAAGCGGACGGATCGGACTGGTACTGCCCGCTCTACAGCACCACACCCAGGCCGGCCGAACCATCGCAATTGTCGATGCGATGGGGTGGCTTCACCCTCCTGGGCTGCCAGGAGTGGATCTGAGACACTTGATGCTCGTTCGCCCCGGTGCAGCACGCGCAGCGTGGGCAGCCACACAGCTCGCCGGCAGCAGTGCCATCCCACTGACGGTACTGCTGGACCCCCCGCGCCTGAGACGGAATGGGATTCGACTGATGCGGGCGGCGGAGGGAGGGAAGAGCACCGTCCTAGTACTCGGCGAGAATCAAGATCCGGATCTGATGGTCTCGTTGCGCATCGAGGTTCTGGGCAACGGACGGGTACGCGCACACACCAACGGAAACACCCGCATCCTCCAGACCCATGGCCGCCAGCAAGGCAAGAGACTACGAAAGGGGACCTGTCCGGAGGAATAATGCGCGCCTGGCTAAGCATGCTGGCTCTGTTCGCCTGCCAAAGCACCACACCCGACAAGGGTACGACCGGTGCAGACACCGGTGAGGTGTCTGCAGACTGGGACTGCGATCCGACTGCACCCACGGTATGCGGTCTGCCCTTCCCCTCCACTTTCTACATGCGGGAAGACTCCAGCAGCGAAACGGGCTGGAGGATTGCCTTTGGAGACACCACCTACCCAGCCAATATCGATGGCATGCAGCCGCTCCCGGGCCTGCTGAACGAGCGGGATGGCTGGTCGCCGCTCACGCCCCTGCTCGCGCACTTCCCCGGCGTACTGGATGAAGGCTTTCTCGGGCACCAGGATCTGGGCGCCTACATGAACGCAGACGTCACCACCGTGATCATCAATGTGGAGACTGGAGAGCGGGTTCCACACTTTGTAGAGCTGGATGCGACCAGTCCAGAGCCCCTGCGCACACTGCTCCTCATTCACCCCGTGGCCCCCATGGAGCATGGACAACGCTACGCAGTCGGCATTCGGGGGCTGGTCGATGCCGATGGTGTCATCGAGCCCAGCGATGCCTTTTTGGCCCTACGCGACGGAACAGAGACCACGGATCCCAGAATAGAAGACCGTCGAGACGTATTCGAGAACACCATCTTCCCTGCACTGGAGAGCACCGGCATGGCGAGGGGGGAGCTACAGCTCGCCTGGGACTTCGTCATCGGAAGCAAGGAAGCGATCACGGGAAGAGCCCGATGGATGCGCGACGACGCACTTGAGCGCGTCGGAGAAGATGGCCCAGACTACGTGATCGACTCCGTCGAGGAAGCCGTCAGTGACTCCGTCGCGCGCCGGATCCACGGCCGCATGACCGTGCCCTTGTACACCGAAGAAGATGCACCGGGCACGCTCCTGACCAGGGATGCGGATGGCATGCCGTACGCCAACGGTGAGACCACTGTCCCCTTCACCATCATCGTGCCGCAGACAGCCATCGATGACCCCAGGCCTCTGCCGCTACTGCAGTACGGACACGGCCTGCTTGGCAGCCAAGGCGAGTCGCACTCCAGCTACCTGGGAGAGTTTGCCAATACCTACGGCTACATCCTCTTTGCCGTCGACTGGACAGGGATGAAGGACTCCGATGTCCCCGACATCACCCTGATGCTGGTGACCGCCATCGAGAAATTCTCGATCATTCCCGAGCGAACTCACCAAGGCTTTGTCGAATTTCTCTGCGCCATGCGCATGATGACCGGGAAGATGAGCGAAGATCCCTGGCTCCTCGCGACCGATCCAGAGGATGAGGACACCACTATCTCCCTGGTCGATACCAGCCGCCGCTACTACTACGGCAACTCACAGGGAGCGATCCTCGGAGGCGCATACTCCGCCCTGAGTCCGGATGTGGAGCGCGTAGTGCTCGGTGTCGGCGGCGCGCCATACCACCTCTTGCTCAACCGCTCCGCAGACTTCGATCCCTTCTTCGTCATATTCAAGACGATGTTTCCCGACCCCGCCCATGTGCAGCTGATCCTGGCGGTCAATCAGACCGTGTGGGATTCCGGCGAGTCCAGTGGGTACGCACAAGTACTGAGCAGCGACCCCCTGCCGGGCACACCCGCCAAGCAGGTACTGCTCCAGGTCGCCATCGGGGATGCACAGGTCACCACACTGGGCGCACACGTCATGGCGCGCTCGTATGGTGCCGCCCTGATCGAAGAGCCGGCTCGAGAAGTCTGGGGACTGGAGACCGTGCCCAGCGGGCATGAAGGTAGCGCACTCGTGGAATTCGACTACGGGCTCGACGAGCCCGTCACCAACACACCACCGGATGCAAGCGTCGATCCGCATGAGAGCCCTCGCCGAGACCTCGCAGGACAGGAGCAGCTGCACGTGTTCCTGCAGACCGGTGTGATCGAACACTTCTGTGATGGCCCATGTGGCGACATCGACTGAAACCATGACGGCGTATTAGGAAGCCCCCATGAATGGAATGGACAAAAATTCTCTGATCACCCTCGTCGTCTCCGTGACAGCCCTCGCGGGTGCGATCGCCTATGCCTGGTGGGACAAGGGAGAGACCGCCCCCCCCAAGCACGAGCCGGCCCAAGTTGGCGCTGCCGACGGAAACGCAGGCCAGCCCCGGCCCGCGTCGGCCGGAAAACCGGGACCGCAGCGTCCAATGCACACTTATGACACCGATGGCGATGGTCAGATCTCCCCGGAAGAATTCCAGGAAGGCTTCAAGGACACCCCGCGCTCATTTGAGAACTGGGATCTGGACAAGGATGGATTCATAAGTCCCGAAGAGCAGAAAAAGGTCAGCGGAAAAAACAGAAAGGCAGGCAAGGCCGGAAAGGCCGGAAAGGCCGGAAAGGCCGGAAAGGCCGGAAAGGCCGGAAAGGCCGGAAAGGCCGACATCACATCAGATGAAATGCCCAATGCAGAAGACTCGCTGCTGTTCTCCGATGGCGATGGCGATGGCGCCTACACAATTGACGAATTCACAGGGGATGAAGAGCTCTTTCGCATCATCGACCATGACAAAGATGGCACGATCAACTCGGCAGAGCGACATGCCTTCCTGAGCCGGCC
>Ga0163180_10000753_pt1 | contig 18715 bp, 50 predicted proteins | sample AtlANTMetagenome_2_FD_109647 | JGI IMG/M metagenome (GOLD analysis project Ga0163180, IMG submission 109647) | Marine eukaryotic phytoplankton communities from the Atlantic Ocean - Atlantic ANT 4 Metagenome | ecosystem: Environmental > Aquatic > Marine > Oceanic | place: North Atlantic Ocean...
ATCCCCCGCTCACTATATAAATATAGCACAGGGGCAGTTAAAGGTCAAGGAATATCTTGTAAAGTAAATGTCAAGAGATTTGTCAAGTGATTCTCTCAAAGCGATCTGCACGATCGAACATATGCCGCAACTTGTTGACAGCACGTCCACCGATGATGTTATCCACAGGTTTAACGAAGTCCACATGGAACCCGCCCCAGTTGGCATCGTACATCGTGTGCTTCGTGATGAGCCCCAACCCACCAGTAGGAAGGTGACGCACCAGCGAGCCGACTGTAAGCCTCTCAGGGCGCGCCAGGGCTTCAGCCAGGGCATCAGCCTGCTTGGGCTCGTCGGAGGGCTCAGAATGGCTCTCAGAGCCTTCTGCGAACACGAACTCATCCCAATCAAAGATCATATCGATCGCATCACACGCAGCGCGGCCTTCATCGGTCAATAGCCACTCGCCCTCTTCACGGGCAAACTCGCCAATGTCCCACTCGGCAAGTCCAGCGAGGACAAGCACGTCCACGATGGCAGGATCCGCTTGAAGCTCTCCACAGTGCATAAGGGTGTGCCACTCTTGTTCTGTCAAGCGAAAGTCTTTAAGGTCTTGTACATTCATAATAGTTTAACTCCTCTATCTCAACCGCAGCAGGGTGCTTGAGTCCAGTTGTGGAACTGCCAGTCAGAAATCAGACGGTCCTTGCACAGCGAATCGGTCCAGTTGTTCCATGCCTCGCGCCGGGCGGGCCAGTCGGGCTCACCGTCCTGCTCATGGGCTTCCTGGACCATAGGCAGAATATCAGTTTCAAAGATGGCGCATGCGTCTGCGTGAAGGATGGGGTTGGTAATGTCTCTCATCAGTGGGCTCCTTTGCTCGATGATGATGTTATTATCTCATAGGCGAGAGTATAAGTCAATAGGAAAGTTGTCAAGAGAATGTCAAGAAGCGTAAGCGTCCTTTGGAAGCCCCAAATCGTCGCGGATAGCCTGATGCCAGTCGTCATCAGCCCACTTGTATACCCAGGGGCGCTCTTGTTTGGTATCGAAAACCTCCTTGATAGTTGGCATATCATCCATCCAGCCATCAGGAGGAGAAGGCACAATACCACTCGGGAGGATCTTATAACTGCTATGCTCCGCAACCGACAGCGGCAACGCGGCCATTCCACGTCGATGATAGCCGGTGACGCCCTTCATGTCATCGGATGTCTTCATTACGAAGACAGATGCATCGGGATTGTGCGCGTTGACGCTGAACCACTCAATAGAGCTAACGAGCCCGGTCAAAGTATAAGTGCCATACCCTCCCTCTGGAAGATAGCCGCGCTTCTCTGTGATAGCCAGTGAACCGATGCCGATCCCAGAAGCTACAGCCTTCTCCAGCCATTCGGCGCGTACTCGCTTGGTGCGCTCTACGAAAACCTTGTAGTCGTTCTTAGCGTTCTGACAAACGCGGCGCGTATGTCCTGTGTGCCCACAATAGCCGCACGTCACTTTCTTCATGCGCTCGGCTTTAGCTGCCTTGTTCGTGACCTTCTTGCCGGTGGCAAGGTCGATCTTCGTGCGCTTGAGATATGCCTTCCGCGCCTCCTCGGACTTGTTCGTGTGATAGTTGATGTTCCACTCGCGATCCTCGCCGCGCTTCTCCAACTCCTCGTCGGTCAGGGTGCGGTACTCTTCAACATAGCGCATCTGGCGCTCATAGGATTGCTTCAACTCTTGCGTGAGTTGAGGGCATGCGCGACGGTTGTGACCAGTTTGGTAACAGTGCGAGCAACGGACGGTTCCATTATAAGACATAGATATCTCTCCTTGATTACCCATATAATATAACACAGGTGTGCGCGGTTTACAAGCCCAAAGATGTCAAGAACTTGTCAAGAGTTTAAGAAAGCAGTGATGTTCAGTAGTTACGCGCATGTCTGCCCACATCACCCGGTAGGACTGGCGCGCCGCGCTCGATGACTCGGACTCTGAAAGTATAACACCAGGGTTAGCGTAGCCCTCTGTGGCCGTGTGAAAGAACGCTGATTCAAACTTTACCAGATCACCCACTTTCACTGATGACCTCCAGCCAGCGGCAAGGCTCCCACGATGCCTCTGCATCGGCGGCCCAATACACTAGGACTCGCGGCGACCCTGTACGGTTCGCCTTAAGAACAATACCCGTTGCTTCCCCGTCCCCCTCATCGCGATAAGAAGAACCGGGCATTATCACCAGATCACCGACTTGCATTGATTAACTCCAAGTCTCTGCCCAGAAAACGACGATTGAACTCCACTTTAGCGCCATACACCTGAACTTCGTGGATTCGATCCCCTCTGCCCTGTGCGTAGTCTGCGCGGGGCTTGAATGACCTTAGAATCAATCCGATAGAGCCCATGGGCACACCGATCGATGCGCGCTTCACTTTAACTAAATCACCGACTTGCACTGATCACCTCCATATCCATTTCGGTTGCATGGGTTGTCAACCCGCTTTTGACATTACGAACCTCATGGATCCAGTCACGACGGTCATGCCACTTATGGATAATGATTCCTGTGATTGGGGGCTGCCCCCACTTCATTCTGACTTTAACGAGATCACCCACTTGCATTGACTACCTCTAACAGACGCTCATTGAGCGTATCGAGCACTCCACCATTCCACTGAATAAGCAAGTATCTATCTCCAACGGGAGCAGGGAAAAGCACCCGGAGAACGATTCCCATTCTGCCATCGAAAAGACCTCGACCCTTGATCAAATCACCGACTTTCATCATTATCCTCGATCAAGCTATTCCAGTGGTCCCACGGGAACACAGCCACGGCCGCTACAAACAATAGCGGCAGGATCCAAAATCCATTATCCAACAACATGATTTGCCAGTTACTAAGCATTGTTTACTACCTCCAAGAAGCCCATCGAGTGATTCATCAATCCTCCACCATCATTCCACATCACCAATACCTCCTGGCGATCACCGATCTCTTCTGGATCTATGTGTGTGATTATTCCTATTGGCGCGCCCTCAAGTGGCGGCTGTCGAACCAAATCGTACTGATACATTACCAAATCACCGACTTTCATTTACTACCTCAAAATCTGTTATAGGTTGCCATCCCTTGTTGCTCTGCACCTTGACCCAGCCGCCCGCGAACTCCGTCACCAGAAAGACCTTGTTAAAGTTTCTGGTGGTGGGGCGCTTTACTTTAACCAAATCACCGACTTTCATGCGATTACCTCCAAACGATTCACATGATAATCTTCCCACTCGCCATCGACGCAACGCAATACTCTCCGCACGTTTCGATGCTTGGGATCGCTGTCGCTGGTCGCGACGATGAGTCCCACGTAATGAGCGCCAACGTATTCAGCCGAATACATCGGAATCGCTTCCCCGGGCCGCTTCTTCAGAGCGAGCCTTTTGCGGGCTGCGTGCGAGAAGTCATAAACTTTAACGAGATCACCGACTTTCATTGATTACCTCCATGTCACTCTTGCGATCGGTCGCAATAACTCTACCGCAAGTAAGCCGGATCCATACCATGCGATCCTCAGAGACTTCTGTGATGATCCCTGTACGACCGTCCCAATCGGGCGCTGCGTCTCTCATCTTTACCAAATCACCGACTTTCATTGACTACCTCCATACGCGACATGAGCCTTGTGGCGATAAGCTCGCCGGAAGTGAGCAGGATAGCCCACCTGCCACGCTCGGTCAGCGGGATCTTTGTAACGATACCCACTTGACCCTGATAACCCATGAAGGGCTCCCTTATCCTTACCAAATCGCCAACCTTGATCATATCTCTCCCTGATTACCCCTGTATTATCCCATATCCAGGCGCGGAAGTCAAGCACGAAGTTGTCAAGAAAATGTCAAGACTCGCTAACCAGCGTAAGACGCTCCTGTGGTATCTGCCGATAAAGCTCTCCGTCGATCAATACCGTGTAGTGGTGAACTGTGAACCAGTCGCCATTGGGTCCACTGACCTCGTTACGGCGAGACACCTCTTGAATCACTCCATACATCCCCACCACCGAATCAGGCGGCCCAAGTTTAACGAGGTCGCCGACCTTAAACCTGTTCATGCCTGCAACGTGGTTTTAAGCACTTCGATATTATAACCCATGCAGTTGTCCCAGGTCTTCTCGTTCCACTCTCCAAAGACTCCCCACAACTCATCACGACACATGCCGCTCAGCTTCTCAAAATCCCACTCAGGAGGCTCCGAGGCCGTATCCGCTTGAAACTGACCGTGATTGCTGTATACGTCTTTGGCTGTCTCTTCGTCCTCGATCCCGAGAAGTTGGAACACGTCGCCAATAGCCGCAAGGATCGCGCCCTTCTCGGTCAGGTGCGTACTAGCAAACTGTTCGCCCTCATAGCTTCCAGATAGAACCCAGATATTCATTTTATTGTCGCCCTCTACCAGTCAATAGGATCGTTAGCGACGAAGCCGGGGGCGGTGCCGCGCATCAACGCCTCTGTGCGGCGGTCAGCGGCGCGTGAGCCTTCTTTGGGACCAGGGGCGACCTCAAACTCGCCGAACGTAATGGGAAGGGCTTCCTGCGCCATTTCGCGCGCGTTCATGCCTGCTTGAATGAAAGCATCGGCCGCATCGTTCCAGCCGTCATCAGGACGGTTCATGGCCTCAAACAAATCATGCTCAAGCTCCTCAAGTTCATTTGCGAGATCAGTGGTTTCCGCATCGCCATTGACCTCGGCGATGGCGCGTAACTCGTCAACGCGCGAGCGCAAAGCATTCATGATATGGATGATTTCAATATCAGTAAGGTCGATTTTCATAGTTTAACTCCTATGCCATTGGACAGGTGAAGAAGTGAATAGCCAGGACAGCGAGAGCCCCCCAGCATGCGGCGTCGGCCGCGATGACAATATTTCGGACAGTTTTGCGATTCATAGTTCCCTCCTGAATACACATATAATATAGCACGGTGCGGATCATAAGTCAAGGCTCCAAGTGTCAAGAGATTGTCAAAGGCGCGATAGGTCTTTATCCCGCTGGCGATCAAACTGCATTTCGGCGAACTCCTTAGCGAATCGCAGCGAATGTGGATCCTCTCCTTGTTCATGAGCCTCGACGCACAGACGTGAGTATTCGCGGAGCATCTTAATCAGATTGATCTTCCCATACGTGACCTTGCGGCCGGGCAAGTGCTCGCTCCTCCCATATTTACGATAGAAGTGATTGGCGATTTTAAGAGTATCTCCAATCCCCTCCATGTCCTCGGTATCAACTACAAGTGTGACTTTCATTTGGACAAATCTACTCCATTCTTTAACTGCTTCATATATGCATCGCGCTCTGCCGTTGAAGCATGACGGGAGATAGTAAAGGAGCCTGTACCTTCCTGCTGAAGTCCGGTATATTTAACTGCGGTTTCCGTGCCCAACTCCTCAACACAATCGGCGCACTCGTTAATCTTGCCGCCCGCTGCGCGTTTGGCCGAAGAGTTTAGTTCAAACTCCACGTTACAATGTTTGCATGTTTTCATAGTCATTTACATTTTTCCTTTATGGTTACTATTACCTGCGTTGTATCCGACATGTCGCATAGGACGACCGCCGATAGAGGGGTTAGAACTTGAGAGGTGCCCACCATAGCCACCGTTGTGACCTGTGTTAGCCTTCCAAGCAGAAGCATATGCCTCGCGATCCTCATCATTCTCAAAGGCGACAATCGAAAGGGCCGCGGTCTTGCCATCACCGGACGAAAGCCCGAGATACTTTACCGTTGTCTCGGTGCCAAGTTCTTCCACGCATGACGCACACTCGTTAATCTTGCCGCCTGCGGCGCGTTTTGCGCTGGAGTTAGTGTCGAACTCAACATTACAATGTTTACATGTTTTAATCATCAGTATGTTACCTCTCTGTTTACGCCTACGTCCCAGAAGCCGCAGCCGCGTGTTTCAATATCCTCGTATTCTTCACCAATACGAACAAACTTATAGCACTCATCACCATCCATGTGAGTGACTGGGGTGGGGCTCTTATCTTGCGCCTTCTGCTCGTCGAATACGGGTACACTCTCACCATCACACCAGTCGAGGAAATCTTCAATAGCGCGAACACCCTCATAGGAATCATACCACTTGATATGACCCCACGCGAATAGCATATTGCCGTCGCCGTCATAGTTTTCATGCCGCTCCGCCTCTGCAAAGCACAAAGAGCGGGCGTCTGGCGACTTCGCCATCGTGACCATAAACTGAGGCATAACCTCTTTACCAACAACTAAAACAACTTCTGATCTGTAGCCCATAGAGCCCTCCTTGATTACCCATGTATTATCTCACACCCGACCGTGAAAGTCAACATCTTTCTTGTCAAGTAAATGTCAAGACTTCCTGTCAAAACTTTCCAGAATGATTCCGTTGTGAAACCCTCCGTGAGATTCCTGCTTGTTCTGGGCATATGCCTTGACAGCATCCCACTCAAGATTATGCAGATAACAGAAAGCCTTGACAACTTCCAGCATATCGGCGGCCTCTTCATAAGATGGATTCTCGGTAAACTCCCAGACCTCCTCGCGCATTTTCGCTGATAGTTTAGCGATATGCTCATCGCGCCCGATAACTCTGCGCCACGTGCACGATCTTCCGTCTTCCTCGATTATCTGAGGAATGCAATCTCTAACTAACTTCATACCACCACCGACAGCCTATGCGTCATGATCCACGAAACACGCCCATCTTGCCAGGCCACGACTGGGGCACGCTCGTCTGCCCACTTTGTTTCTTTCCATCCGACTATGATTCCAATCAAGCCACTCTCAGAGTTTAAGTTTCGCACTAAGTCTCCCACTCTCACCCAATCACCTCAAATGCTGCTTTGTCTGCCCACATTTTATAGTTTGTCTTCTGATTGACGACCAGCACGCTCATCTCAATCTCATCAAGAGCCAACCAAACACTATGGTTACCCCACATTCTAAGTAATGATCCGACTTCAATCATTATGCACTTTTCCTTTTTGCTTTGCTTTCAGAGAGCATCTTGTTTACCCAATGTCCATCGAACTCGGCCGCATACTTGTCGCGAAGCACAAGCAGTTTCTCACCGTCTTTGATTTCATTCTTCAGCTTGTACCCTGGGATCAGAAACTCTGTCCCCACAGGTGCGCCCAGGAAGCATTCACAGATAGCATAAGGTACGGGCTTATAACGCACTTTCCATTCGCCGGTCTTCTTGTCCTGCCATGTTTTCTTGAACTTCCGAAACTGCATATCTACCACACGCGCCTGAATGGTCGTGTCGGCAGTCCGAATAATAACGAGGTCGTCTTTAGTGAGATAAGCCATGTAACACTCCTTGCTGATTACCCATATAATATAGCATAGGCATGCGCCGGAGTCAAGAAGAAAGATGTCAAGAAAATGTCAAGAAGCAGACAACACTCGGAGCTTGTGGCGATTATGCCAGCATAAAGGCGCGCTTTGAGACGCCCAAAGAACTAAACATTGAATCCCTCGACACTCCATGACGATCCCGACGCAGGATATAGCTCGCTGTTGATCATAGTCGTGGACCACCAGATCGGCCACCGCTGGCGCGCCACTGTGCTTCATGCTCGTTGCACCAAGCTGATTTGAGCAACGGGGACAGGTAGTTGTTCCCCGTGAATCAAGATCCACGCCCTCTTCTCCCAGCCTGCGTTATGAGGCCCATAGTATTTGACAAACACGCCCACTCCGATATTACAGTACGCGAAATCAACTTCGACCAGATCCCCCACATTATATTTTCGCCTACTCCGTGTTTCCACTGGCCGGTCGCTTAAACTTTAACACGTTATCTTCTTCATCTTCTGTTACTTGAGCCTCTAACATGTGGTCATCTTCTTTCGACAGTCTCCACTCATAAACCCACCAATAAACAGTTTGCGCGGCGTGATTTATCAGTGCGCCCAATGCAATAAACGCTAACATGCCGATCATTAAAATAATAATATCAATCACTTACTTCTCCTAAGAATAAAATACTTTTACATGTCCCACAGGAACCTTTAACACCACCATTCGCCAACCCATCCACTTTGCATCAAACATCGAGCGCAGTTCACCGGGCATGACGTGATCGGGATTCTCCACTTCTAAGATGGCTCGGATCATGTGACCCCCATCATCGGAATGAAAATCAACTGTAAATGCATCGGGCCAAATCCCAGCGATATATTTCATAAGTGAAGATTTTGCCTCGTCTTGCGGAGCTTTCTTATCGGTCCAAAATATGTTTGCCATTAGATTTCTCGCTTGTAATAAGTTTTAAGTCTCGCATCCGTTCTACGGATACCCCATAGTCTGCCCAAAAAACTGTGCATAGCTTTTTCAGCAAACATATATCCAATACTACACCTGGGGCTGTGTCTATCTCGTAATAAAATAATACTAAATCTCCCACCTTTAGTTCCATGCAATAACTAGCTGCTACGGAACCCTTTCGCTCAATACCTCCAGCTCTTTGCCTTCAAACCATCTATCGTGACTTTCAGACCCCGCTACTTGATAAACCGTGCGCGTCTTAAATCTTCGCGCGGCCGTCCACACTCCAGTCTGAGGTACTACCTCCTCGCGCTTAGATGTGATTAGTCCCCGAATGCCGCGCTCCCATATAATAACAATATCACCTACGTTTATTTTTTTCATTCGGGTGGTTCTCCACAGCGGATTTCAGTAACCCCCTCCACGTATTCAAAATAAAACATGCTACCTTCTTGTACTTCGCATGGAAAAATGCTAAGGGGGAACACAGCTTCAGTAGATACTTCGCCCTCTTGGGTGAGTTCTACTAATGCATGATTGCCCTCGATAACATCGACGACTCCGATGCATAGCGCAGCTACGATAATATTTTTCATTAACTTGGCTCCGGTGTGAGAGTGTCCGTATGAACGTCTAAGATTTCACCCGATTGTAAAAGTTTAACGGTCCAGCCCATATCGCTCTTCCATGTCTCTGGGTTGTCGATAAACTCCTGTACATTTTCAACCTCAACGGGGTCGGGGATGTTGCAGGGTGCCAATAATACCGCTGGTCCTTGGTCCAGCCAATGATATACTTCGCCTGATTTCATAATGATTTACCTTTTTTGTGTTAGTTGTGCGGGCGATAGGGGAAAAAATATTTTGGAAAGAGATTTTTATGCTTTTCTGATGAACTTGAGGTCTTTGCGGAAGAAAAAAACTCCTCCATAAGTGCCGTCCCGTCCGGGCGGCCCATTTGGCTCCATCCACTTGACCCGATAGCGATCAAACTTTCGATCAATGGTGCCTCGACTCGACCGCGCCCCACATGTGGCCGCATCAACCTTTATGACAATACCGATAAGTGGTCCTTTCTCTTGATAGTTCTGGCGCGCCCATGAAGACCATTTCCAAAGATTCTGGAGTCCGTCAGCATAGGAGGAAAGTGTTACTAAGTCACCGGGTTTCATAAGACAAATCCTTTAGTAAATAAATATGAGGCTGAGAATACAGCAGTTATGATAGCCACAAGAACCAGCATGCCTATTTTAGTCATAGCAGTCCCTCCAACCCTGCTCCCAGCAAAAATCCCAGGAGCACGAAAAATAAAAACTCTTTACGCATCTGATTCATGTTAGTAATATAGCATGTCATGTCTGAGTTGTCCACTAAAAAGTTGTCATGACAATGTAAAATGGTGGGTCCACTGGGATTCGAACCCAGAACCTACGGCTTAAAAGGCCGGTGCTCTACCGTTGAGCTATGGACCCCGTAAATGGTGCGCCTAGCGGGATTTGAACCCGCGACACCTGCTTTATAAGAACAACGCTCTAACCCCTGAGCTATAGGCGCAAAGTGCTGGGGCTAGTTTTAACAGCGTCCTGTCTGACGACTCGTTTATGTTCTGTAAGCGTGTCTCCTTTAATGTGTGGTACCCTGAGTAGGATTTGAACCTACGACCCTCGGTTTAGAAGACCGATGCTCTATCCAACTGAGCTATCAGGGCTAACATTCAAATCAAATACATCAATGTCCTTGGCGCTCTTGTCGGGAGGACGATGCACCTTTTCATGATCGAGAATCTCATGATTGCCCAATACCATAAACATTAGACAATCCATACTGCTCGGGGCGTGGTTATCTTGAAACTCTTTCCATGCTGCCTGACGATCCGGTGGGCCCGGACTCTGCACGTATGTAAAATACCCTTCTCTGTTTTGAAAAATCGCTGTATAAACCATGTTCTTGCTCCTTGTGTGTAAATGTGGACGACTGACGCAGTGAACGCTGTCTTCGCCGCGTCTTCCTCGCTAGCCTACTGTCTACTCTCACCGCATTTCCTATGGATGAGTCCTGAGTTCGTGATAGACATTGAACCCCTAACCTTTGTTTAGCCTGCGCCAGTCGCCCGTTATATATTAAAACTCGTAAGTCGGCTCCGTAGAGTCATCGTCTTCATCTACTATAATACCACCTTCTTTCAATGCGATCAAGAGGGTGGCCAAAACATTTTCTAAATAAGTAATACGCTGCTCGGCCTGATCTACTTGATCGCTCAATACACGACAATGGCGCGTAAGGAGTTCTACTTGATTCTCCCACATATCTCTTGTGTTCATGCTGTCGTTCTCCAACGAGATTTAAGATTGATTAGTTCACCGCGATGCGTATATACGAAAACTTCTAACTCATTCTGCGGTATTAGCATTTTCCTCAGTTCATCATAATACTGCTGATGTCCTGTAGATGGTAGGACCGGCGGGACTTGAACCCGCATGCTCAGTTGAGCGAGAGATTTTAAGTCTCTTGTGTCTACCATTTCCACCACGGTCCCTCTTACTCTCTTAATATAGCAAACTACAGGCTACCTGTCAACTCTTTTTTGGCAGAAAAATGAGAAGCATTGAGTAGTCGCAGTTCCCAGTCGGCAAAATAGCGCACAAACCCGTCCAAACACAACACGGTATAAAGAATCTCATAGCCAAAGGCATTTGGATATGGCCCATTTTCCTTCTCAATGATAATGCCATAATAAGGATAATCCTTTTCGTCAATGTATGGTTGAAGATTATAATAATCGTAGAGTTCGTACACGCACTCCACCAAATCCCCGATCTTAAACTCGCGGCCGCCCATGTACTAACTATGGGTGGGCGGCGCTTTATTCGCTTTATCTTATATTGCGAACCCAATCAGCAGGATACCATCCCTCGTTCTCGCTCATTCTTCCCTCGTAGGCAGCGGGCTGCTTAAACCATTTGATTTTAACAAACGAAGTCTTAGGCTTGCGACACCACCTTTCGTTATACTGAAAAAATAACGCCAACGATGTGTGGCATTTAGGTTTTTTACGGCACAACTCCTCAATGGCGCTTTTCTTTTCCCAGTAAGTTCTTCCTTGAGCATTTTCTGCGATTTGAAACGCCATATCGCGATCCACTTCACAATACTCTAAAATGTCATCTATCTTCTCTAAAACAATCCCCATTCCTGGGATCTTGCGGCGATAGAATCCTACCAAGTCGCCTTGATCAACCTTGCTCATCGATCTCTCCTCTGCTTATAATCTCAAACTCATCGTGAATCATATGCAATATCCTCCATTCATTATCGCGATTAAAACAATGTACCACTACCGCATTTGCATCAGTAGATGACACTTCCACAACCAATCCATAACAATACTCAGGATAAGCACCATGAGCCTCGCCATCTGCCGAAACTGTAAAAATTCCCCAGTCAACTACCCACCGTACTAAATCGCCTTTCTGTATGCCCACATACTAACTATGTGACACTATCTAATATAGCACCTGTTAGTCGAGAGGGCAAGTAAAGTTTTTGTCAAGGGTATCATCACCCAAATAGTCTTGTAGTTCTTGATAACCCCCGATCAGAATTTGCTCTCCCTCATCAAGACGGACGATAATAGGAAAAGTAAAGTGAGAATAATAGGCTTTAAGATAGGCACGATGAGTAGGGGCGAAATCTGTCTCCACAAATACATATTCTTTATCACATTCCATAAGATCAGCACATGCACGGAGGCAAGCCGGGCAATCAGTGATACCATATACAAAATAAGTCATTTTATTCCTTTAGTTTAGTTTTAATAATCTTGATAACATAAGGATGAGCGGCGTATCTGACTTGAACATCGCACTGTCCTTTCAGTGTGTTCCGCAACGCGGTTAACGATGGAGCCTGTCGATGACCAGATTGAACTTCCATGACGACTTTGCTGCGACCTTTATTGGCTAGCTTGATCGCATCACGATGAACTGCTTGTAAAGAGGAGTAGACCCCCTTGAACACATCGCCATGATCAAATAAACAATAAATATAAATTTTCGTCATGAATCTAACTCATTAGTTATCCCCAACAACATGCCTGTGATTTCGATGGATGCATCACATTCAGCAATTTGAGATTGTTTCTTTTGCATCAAAACAGCGTCCTGGTTCAAAAACGCTTCAATAAATTCGTCTTGAAGTTTTTCATGTTTTTCCATCGCCTCGGCCATAAGAAACGAACCATACAAATTTGTGAGGAAATGATCGACACGCTTCCGCGAAAGCCCAAAAGGATCTTGCGCGCCGGAGAGATACATGGTTTTACTCATTGTCTTGTCCTTCAGTTGGATGACTAGGTTGAAGATTGTTTATGACATCGCTCAAATATTCCTCTTGAATTTTGCAGTCCAGCAATTCTTTTCTAAGTCTCTCTTTTCTTTCTTGAAGGAGGTGTAGCTGAATAAGACAGAAATTTAGAACAGAACTGATAGATGGTTTGTGACTCACTTCTTACATCCCCCACATCCTCTCGATGCGCGTAGAGGCGTTGTCGGGTTTTCTCGCTTTACCTTCTTAAAGTTACTTATGCGATCCATAAAAACACGACCACCTGATAAAACTTGAAGCAGCGATCGCTCTTTGTCAAACCTTCCGCATATAACCAGGGAGTTGGTGGGGGTGTGATAAACATATTCCCCCGCATAGGGTTCTCTTCCTTCTGTGATTTCAATAAACTCCATCTTTATTCCATTGACATTATTAAATCATAAGCAGTATATTTCATTTCGTCCAATTTGTCAAGAGCCCCTTCTCTGCGTAATATCTTGAATGCAATATTCTCGGCCGAATACTCCTGCGCGGGGCTGTTGAGTCCAGCCTTCCGCATTGTCCGAATCTTCTGTTTGAGCCGTTCAATAGAGCGCAAAGCTGCACGTGCCTTGTGGGATTCATCTAAAATACGCTCAATAAGATTGATTTGAGTTAAGATGTTATCGGCTTTGGCACGCGCACTTGCGTAATCAAACGTAATACGCTCCGCGGAAGGCTCCACAATCCACCTCATCTCCATAATCGAATATAACCCTGACGAATGGTGCACATCTCCCACATTCTCTACATATATCTCAACCTCCGCGCCGTTGATAGTTATGTCATGCAAATCGTTCCAGCGCATTCTAGCTGCATCAAAAAAACCTTTAACTAGTTCTACATTTTCATCAATTTTAGAGAAGTCCACCACGATATGAAGGTCTATATCTGAGTATTTAGACCAGTTATAGTTAGCTAGACTGCCGGTAAATCTCACATCCTCCACCAATGCAGTCATCAAGCCTTCGCCCGCTGCATGTCTTACCGGCAATTCAAGTCCTTCTAAGAATCTTTTAGCGATCTTCATAAGGCGACGTGCAATCTTGGGCTTGAGATTGTTAGACTCATCCCAAAAATCAGGATTTAAGTACGAATGTTTTTCAAAACTCTCGGGCTCAACCTCTTCCTCTAACGAACCACCACCTACTGCGGGTCCGGGAGCACCGATGCTTCCCCCACCTTCCGCGCCAGGAGGCGGAGATACCTGATTTCTACTCCTCTTCCCTTTTAATCGGGGCTTTTCATTGTCTTCCTCTTCATAAGGACTACCTTCAGTCTGGCCGCCAGTATCGAGTAGCGCGTTCATCGAGCGTCGAATGCCAGCTACTGAACCTCGCTTGGGTGCTTCGCGTAGGCTTTGTAAATATCTTTGCCATTGTTGTTGACTCATCGGTTTCCTCTTTCTAATAATTAGGTTTCATTATCTAAAATACACTATTTAATAATAGGATGGCGGAATTACTTAGGATATTTATCCTAGGGTTGTTGTGTGCTTTGGTGCCCCTTGCAAACGCACAATCAGCCCAGGATAGGTGTGCTACCCAGCATTGTACGTGTCGGGTAGTACCAGACCGCACACCTACTATAACACACGGCAGCGCAGAAGTACAGCGAACATTTACAATTCGTTTTGATGAAGGCTCTGCGACGATGAGCGCAGGACAAAGACAAGCGTTAAACTTTTGGACGCGAACACATGAAACGACTTCGAGACTTTCACTAACTCTTACAGGATATACTGACGGTTGCGGTAGTCACGGCTATAATCGGCAGCTAGCCGCACAACGTATACAAGAAGTACGCGAGTCCATAGAAAGCACAATGCCACATAATCGAATTCAAGAAATAACGAGGGGTGAGAGACTCAGTGGCCATGATCCAGATTCGCGGATCGTTCAAGTGACACTTCATACCGAACGCTCCTTTACTACTCGCATTGATCGCATTCCTGCTGACGTGTACCTCATCGACGCATCCGGCTCCATGTGGAGCGGTTGGCGCAGTTTTCGCGATGTGGTCAACGCATCCTTTAAGCCAAATAGCACGGTATATATCTCCACGACTTCTAGATGTCAATCAGGTCGTTCATTAAATAGTGTGTCGCCGGGTGGAGGGACAGAAATTTGGTATTCTTATTATTGGGTTCTGAATCAAATGCGAGAGGGACAAACACTGCTAATCATCTCCGACTTTGACTCTACCGTACCTTTAACTGCCCGAGAAGCAGCCATCATTGAGCGTATAGCCCGCGAGAAAAACATTACTGTTCATACCCTGCGTTAAACTTTCTAGGAACTCTAGCTAGAGAGTAAACCACATAGTTCCGCCATTTGACATGAGGGTTATGGCGTCATTATCATTGGAGATGACAATGGAAGTTTGGCTACCATCAATCATATCACTACCTGCGCGCTGGATGGTGATTGAATTGGTGGCGGCATAGCCACCCCCATCCTTCACCACCAATATGCGGCCGGGATAATCACCTGCCAAGGGCAACGTGATAGTCAAGGCAGAGTTGATTCCATTTTGTGCGGCAGGTCGAGTGTTGGCAAATATAGCGTAATCCGTTGCTGCGACAGTATAGGTAGAAGAGTTGTTGTTGTTTTTGTCGATAGCAGTTACATTAAGAGAAAGACTACCCGCGACAGAGAATGTGGTACTCGGTGTTTGCGTTCCAACTCCAACTCTACCAGTCTGCGTGATTGACATTATATTATCACTGTCGGTCTTAAAGGTAAGATTATCATTAGTATAGTTATTGTAGATAATCCATTTTCTTGTGCCATTCTCGTATAGCTCTAGTCCGGGGTGGCTGTCAGTGTCACCGTCGAGCTTAATTCTAACATCATCTCCAAAGGCTTTAATGTTGCCATCCACATGGAGTGACTCTTCGGGAGTGCCCACGCCGTTAATACCTAACTTATTTGTAGAAGCATCAAACTTTATTCCGGGGTTTCCTCCTCTAGATCCATTACCTTTAACAACAAAGTCAATATTGTTGCTACCATCATTAATAGTAACCTCATGAGGAGCAGAAGCTTTTTCCTCCACAGTAACCATCGCTTTGTTACCTGCCTTGAGGACTATCTTATCATCATTGAATCTTATGAGCGTATCGGCGTCTCCGTTGTGGTAGATGTATTCGTCGACTCCAATGTCGCCTGCAACATCAAGCGTATAGTCGGGCGATGTAGTGCCAATACCCACCGCGTCGGCCGCTGCGTGTAATATTTGTGAACCGCTCGGGCGCAAGGTAATAGTATCTATACCAAAATCAATGTAGGTAGGTTGACCTTCTCGATCGTCTTCGTAATAGATGTCCCCATAACGTACACTGCCCGTGCTATATTTATAACTCATTTTCTACCCTCCGTCATAAATAGTCTGTTCACCATCTTCAAACGTGATAATTGTCTTGTTGGTGGGATGCGGTTTAATATGAATTTTGAGGAAATCATCGAACGCATCAAAAAACGCAATACTGCCGCGCGGTGCAGGGGTCAACCAGTGAATGACAGTGTGTCCTGTCGCGAAGGTTGCGCCCTCGATAACTACGCCTTCCCCAGATATACCACTTTCATCTGACTGGCGACAGACTGTGAAGGTTCGGATACCTTCCGGCGCTCGATTGCTTGGCTTTTTAGGTTTTAAGTCCTCCGCCTCTGTGGAGAATTCCCTTTCGTCGTCGGACATCAGGCATCACCTTTTGCTTCTTCTTCTAAAAGCATATTCAAACACATGGTTTCTAAAGCCTCGACTACCGCTTTGTCCGACTCCACCACATCAGGGCATATTTCTTCCACGTCATATGATTCCTTAATCTTCAAAATGCTCTGACGCAAATTGGCAACGTCCTGTTGGATGGTTTCAATGGTTTTCATCAATGTATCGTATTTGCACGATTTATCTTTCGGCATTTGTTTTCAACTCCTATTCTCTGTTGTATAATTATAACTCATTATTGTAAATGTATAAATATTCCCAATCAATTTTATAAGCCGGGATAACCCACACAGCATTTGAAAGTATCTGAAGGCTGTAGCGAGTAAACCCCACATCCAATGCTACCACTACGCCCACTAAATTTCCCTTCTCACTAAAAACACCCGAACCCGATGAGCCGGGCCATGCATATGATTGAAGAAAAATCAGTTCTCGCCGTGCATCTACGTTCATGATAGTGCCACTCACCGTGGCTGGTCCCTCATTATTGGGAAAGCCTGTATAGTATAACTGACTCATCACCGATAGTTCACTAGCCCACTCACGATCGCGGGGGGTAGATTGTTTAATGTCCACAGCATCAATCTCTTGAATCTCTTCAACCTGTAAGATAACATAATCTACTATCTCATCAATAACTACATAATTAAGACAGTCATAATAAGAACTCTCGTATTGAATACGAGTGGCTCCGCATGCACCTATTATGCCATGAGAGGTAGTCAACACATATGCGGCTGCATCATTCACTCGGAGGTAAGTTCCGCTGGAGGCGGCGACATTCCCACTTTCATCGGCCGACAAAACACGCACTGCACTAGTGCGAGATTTAAGGACAGCATTCCGTTCGTGGTGAGGAAGCTGGGTGGTTACATTATCACGCGCCGTTATTTCTCCAATCGTGGAATGTTGCAAGGACTTTTGGGTACTGAGGTACGTACCATAAACGACAGCGGTCACTATCAAAAGCATCGAAATGCTCTTTAGTGTAGTGAGCAAGAATCTTTTAAGTCGTTGTCGCATCCAACAGGCGCCTCCTTATGCTTGACGTTGATAGCTCAGAAAAACAGGCAATTCCTCCAATCCAGATTTTTTAGCAAACCATACCAAATCCTCATTTCCGGTGATCTTGATACGTGCATTCTTTCCAACTGCTACGTATACGGGTCCATCAGCACCGTTGGCTATAAAATTATGGTATCTTCCACGAAAATCGTTCCTATCTCCTCTATAAGTTCCCGATATCAACTCCCACAATTCCGATGTAGGTAGCATCACATGATAAGACATATCATTAGTATCGCTGGGGACATCATATAATTGGACTCCTCCCTCGGCCCAATCTAACGCGATGGCGTCCAATGTCGGCGTAGGGGTAGGACGACCAGCACTTGCAGATCTTTGGCGCGCCAGATTAGTTGTCATTCCTCCAAAGCCCCCGAGGGAAAGACCGCCCCCAGCACCGAACCCATATTCTTGTAATGCCTGATCTTCACGCACACTCCGAACACTTCCTTGCACATTCGTCCTTTCAATGGGAGTCCAATCAACAATGTTAATCCCTTTAATAAGGCGCAATGCGGGAAAAAGCGTCTCGTCTCTATAATCATCTCTGCTTTCGGCGCCGAGTAGCTCAAACTTAATTTCAAACGGAATATATTCACTTGTGGGCGTGAGTTGTTTTTTGTAGTCGGCCAAAGGCTGCACAGTCATCACCCCGTCAATACCGCGAATCTCTGCGGCTGTTTCCGCTTCGGTCCCACCTGTATTATCCTGCACCGATACACCAATAGTCATCCGATAGATTCTTAAATCGTAGTTGGGATCTGCTTCATTTAACATAGCAGCTACTCGCACAATCTGTTCTTCAATGCTCTCGACCAACCCAGGAGGATCCTCATCGGGGAGAGTGTCGTCTTCTTGACTCGCCAAACCAACGCCCCGACGTAAACGCTCGCGCTGTATTAGGTCATCCCACATTCGAGGCTTGCCCGTGTCAGGATCGATAGCGCCCAGGTTGCTGTGAAGACGGAAAGTCCTTCGATTCATAGGGTTGATGTAATGCGCCCAAGTTACAAATCTCTGTAGGAGATCCATGTCAGCCCAGCTATCCCGAATCCACATAGCAATAAGCATCCGACGTTCGGCGTCATCATCCTGGCCGCTATCGGCAGCAGCACCATAAACCCCGTCCATGCCTCGGAAGAAGAGATTACCCAGATCATTGTCCTCCAACGACTGACGCTTCTTGGACACCTCGTCTTCAAGTGGCTCAAGGGCAATCGCAACAATGCTCTTCCCAGCCTCAATAACCAGCTCGGGATTTTCGTTCAGATATTTCACAAGGTTTAACGCACTATCAATCTC
>Ga0163180_10000754_pt1 | contig 18715 bp, 32 predicted proteins | sample AtlANTMetagenome_2_FD_109647 | JGI IMG/M metagenome (GOLD analysis project Ga0163180, IMG submission 109647) | Marine eukaryotic phytoplankton communities from the Atlantic Ocean - Atlantic ANT 4 Metagenome | ecosystem: Environmental > Aquatic > Marine > Oceanic | place: North Atlantic Ocean...
AGCATCAAGCGGCAAGCAGCAAGCTTCTGGCAACAAGCGCTTGACAAAAGACTCAGGATATGGGATACTATGATAACAATTAATAGAAAGGATACTTATGACATTAAACTTAGTAAAAGGCGAGTTCAGCTCACTGGAAGAGGCGCTGCGCGCTCAGGTCCAGAAGCTGGAGGAGGAGAACAATCGACTGGACGAGAAGATCTTTCTTCTGGATCAGGAGAACAAGTTGAACGTTGCGGAGCTCACGGAGCTGAAGACTCACAACAAGCTGATGCTGGACATGATCGCGAAGCGCGACACCAAGATCCTGGACCTGGAAATCCTGGTGGAAGGGCACCGCGAATCTATCCGGGATTACAAGCACGAGCTGGAGAAGCTGGAGGCAGACAAAGAGCTCAACAAAGGCATCATCCACGGGCAGAGCGAAGTCATCGACGACCTCAGGTCCGAGCTGGAGACGCCAATCAACTTCGATCCAGATCCGGAAGACGACGAATAACTAACCGGGCCCTTCGGGGCCCATCCGGCATGAGCACAAAGCTACAAGCAGCAAGCTACAAGCGTCAAGCTACAAGCAGCAAGCGGTCCTGGATCGCGTCCCATGAATCGAGGCCAGGGATACAAGCATCAAGCAACAAGCTACAAGCTGCAAGCTCCGGCATCTGCGTTCCCTCATAAAGTTTTGGGAGTCTTTGACCGGGGACCCCGACTAAGATAAACGTTCGTAATGGTCTGTTGATATGCCACGCAATCTGGTGTGGAGAGATCACAGGCGCCTTCACTTTTTTACTTTTTGTTACGTTAGCTATTTTTAGTTCAACGGTAAAGAAACCGCAGCTTTCGTGGTAGCCTAATAAGTCTGGAACCCCTGGTGTATATACAGTTTCTATTCTTGACCAGGTAATTTTACTTAAATTTCGTTTGCATTTTTGCCATAAGGCAGACTCTGGTTTCAAAGTAATTACTCAACGAGAATCATGAGCCTATATTTCTCATATTGAGGCCCAACCATCTTGTTCTCCACTAGTTTTATTTCTTTAATATTGAACTCTTTTTGCATAGGATTACGTCCTTCAGGTAACAACATCACCACCCTAGCGTGTTGGCCTTCTTCACTTTCAGTAAACCTATCCAAGACTTGCATCAGCTTTTTGGTGTCGTACCAATGCCCTGTCCTAAAGTTGTTTAGTATATCCATTATACAAAAGGAGGTCCTGCAAACCACACCACAATACTATATCTAGTACCTTTGATAACTGGTGTAACACGATGTGTGACTGTTGATGGAAATATAATAGCACTGCCTGGCGCAGCCTTAACTTTAGACTTGACTACATTGCCGTCTTGTAAATGCATAGTCTCAAAGTCACCACCCTCATAATCATCGTTGATTATAACGCTGGCTGATAGCTTACGGATTGTACCTAATAACGCTGGATCTATTGTTGACGTCAGTTCTCGTTTGCCTTCGAAATCAAAATACTTTGCACCCATGTGTGTAGCGTCGCCGTCTACATGCCAGCCATACTCACCACCTTCGTCATAACGTGTCATTTGCAAAGCTTCATGTCCTGTAATTTTATACCTCCAACCAGTCTCATAGTTGGCTATGTTCATGCAGTTCATAAGAATGGCACTAATTGTCTTGTCATTAAACCAAATGATTTTGCTTTTACGTACTTGATCGCTGCCCTTGTGTTCAGCGTCGTCAGCGTCTTTCTTTTCAAACTGATCAACAATAAACTTTCTCATGTGATCAATATCTTTTTGCTCGTGATTAAAAGTAACCACGTATGTAGGGCTACCGTCTTGTGGGTTTCTATAACTCATCGTCTTTTTCCTTGTCCTCTATATTTTTTATGTGAACGTCTTTTATGTTTATTCTTAGGTCGTGACCTAACGCTGTGCCCAATAGACGTTCTTTTCTTGGGACCTGGCGTGTGTTCTTGATATGACTTAGCTTTTCTCATCTTTAACTACAGTGTAATCTCCTTCTACGAGTGCCTTATTGTCGTCATAAATCTTTTTCATTTTCAATTCTAGTTCTTCTAAACTTAAGTCCTCTAGTTTACCGGTTAAACTTATTCTTTGTTCAATGTATAAACCTGCAGCTTTACCTCGCGCGACCTCAGCGTTGGCCGCAGCACTAAAGGCACCCTTTGCCAAGGCTTGCTCCCTAATCCTACCAAGTTCAGTAACATGTCTTTCAAACGTGACCTCATATTTTTTCTGCACTTCGGCACGAAGCTCACCGATATACTTGACGACGAGTGGAAATTTATTTGCATTTCGTAATTCTGAAGCACGGACTGAGGCACTACCTTCAGCATAACCTGCTTCAACCGCGCATTCTGTAGGTGTTTTACGTCCTTCATTATAAACTAATAGCTCCGCAAACTTCTTTTGTTGTTCTGATAATTGTTTGGGTAATCCCATGATGTAAGTATAAGTAATTTTACTTATTATTACAAGACCAAACTTTTTCTAGCTTTTGTCCTCCAAAGAACACATCAGACGCGTTAAAATCTATGTCTTCGTACCAAACCATGTCTGCACCAGCTGCTACAAGACGTTCTCTTTCTGGTATCCAGATCTCATCATACACTTTGATCATGCCTTGTTTAGAACTATTATATTCTACAGAATCAAATTTAAATTCTTTGTCTGGTAGTTTGCCGTGGTGGTGTTTGTTTACAGCCGACATATATGTACTATACAACCAAGCCTGTTTGTCCCTACGATCTAGGACAATATATTTATCAGCACCTTCTAAACGCTGATAAGTATACAAATATTGGTATTTAAAAATGATGTTTTTTTGTTGAGGTAATGCAGGGGTAATAACCTCATACTGCATGTCATAATCTGGCAACAATTGATGTAGATAACACAACATCCATGTGCCTCCACACCTACCTGGATTAACTATACAAATTTTCACTCTTTTATTATTTTATCGCAATGTTTTACACCAGTTTGATCTGTTGTCATCATGCATTTTTCTAAGCTACATGTGTACTGCACTTGATTGCCTGAGTTTCTCTCTGCCGTGCGCTTAGCCATAAGGCATGTACTTAAATTATCCTGGTGATACCAACCTTCAATAGTTTTATTACCACCGTCATAGACGTACAAACTAAGTATAATAACTGTCTCAATGATCCCCATTCTTTCGTTCCTCTAAATCTATTAACCTCTCCTCATGAAATTGTATAACCATTTCATTTTTTAATATAAGTGGTATCTCTCCCTCCATTTGCTCTTTAAGTTTCTCCGTACTTTCAGCAAGGTATTCAACCAACATGTAGAGCTCTTGGACTTGTGGACTGACCATGTCGCCCTTGGGGACTCCGTCAATAAAAGTATTAGCAGCTTCCAGATCTTTCTCCATAAGCTGTATTTTTGTTTCTATAGTATTAAGTCGCTCAATGACTCCAAACCCGAACCAAGCACCAACAAGACAAGCGCCAATAATAGACAAAAGGTTACGTGCCGGCATTGAGATTGCGGTGTTTTCATCGACATCTAATCTTTTCATGTTTCCCCACTATTTGTTTTTCTTCTTCTTTTTCTTTTTGCCATACTTCTTTTCCCACTTCTTAGCTAACGCTGGCTCGTTAGCATGCAAATATTTTCTTTGCTTCTCTGACTTAAAAGGCATGTTATATGCTTTCCTCTGATTTATCTAGATTTTGTTTTAAGAAATCTAACATCCAAGGGTTGTCTTTGAACACACCCATAATGTAATTAGTCATTTGATTGACTGTTAATTCTTCAGCATCTTCTTCTTTCAAAGGACCGTTCGCTTGATTAAGTCCGGATCCATATACTATTGCATGTAGTATTTCATGGAACATTACATTACACATCTCTTGGCCGCACACATCGTGTTGTAAAAGTATTCTTCCTTCTCTTGCACGGTACTCACCGTAACAATCTGTCATTTCATCTGATTTAAAATCAGGTCGTATGTAATCTATCTTTATGTCCCGATACCCAACCTTAACGGCTGTAGGCATACCTTTAAGTTCTATTACGTCTGGCCTTGTTATTTTGTTTTTTCTTTTCACTTGGTTTCTCCTTGGTTGAACTCCAATCGATTGAATCAAAGTTATTGCTAAACTTTTTAGTCGGGTAATGTATTCCATCTTTTGCCATATTCTTAATTACTATAGTGAGATATTGGGGTCAACTCTTTACTTTCTTTGTAGGTTTTTTAACCTCTCTGGCAATCAACAGCGTAGAAACACCTTGTAAGTTATTGATTTTATTGCCATGTCCACCATGTCCAAAAAAATAATCCATTTTGGTCCTAGTTTCGTCCAATAAGTCATTGATTTCATTACCATGTCCACCATGTCCACCATGTCCACTATAATTTTTTTCGTTACACATAAAATAAAAGTAGGACCCTAAATCTCACTATAGTAACTACACTTCCTCGCCATATCTGCTTTCGCAATATAGCTCAAAACTGCGTAATTGTTTGCCATATTGAATTATATGGTGTTCCAACAGCTCAATTTTGTTTTCATAAATAAATTTATGACAACTCCAATCATCGTCAAACTGCTTTAATTTGTATTCACTTTCTAATGTTGTAGGCGTACCATGAAACATTAGCATTATTGTAATAACCCAGTACATTATATCCTCCCCTGATAGTATTGATCCAACCGCTTTAAAAATCCGTGTTTCGCGGCGCGGTATTCATCCCCTTGTATCATAAATTCCTGGTAATAGTTATCTTTACTACACATCATTATGACACCTTTATTAATCTCGGTACCATAAACGTAGTCATGGGCCATACCGTACGCGGCCATCTGTAAGAAATAGTCCCCGATCCACTCTCGCTGCTTCGGTTTATTGGTCTGTTTAAAATCTATGATCGCAATCTCACCATCGAGCCGCGCTACAAGGTCCACGGACCCTGCGTACAGGCCAGGATAATACATAGTCGCTTCCGTGCCGTAAATCTCATCGATTCGATTATCAATACCTCGGTCCACGATCACTTCCGCCATGTGTTTCGCTACATTACCAACATCAGTCATATCCAAATAACCTTCACCCAAACAATACTTTTCCAGGTACAAATGCATGGATGTACCGCGGGCTGCTGCTTCCTGTGTTATTCTCTTAGCCTCTTCATGACCGACTCGGTCGCGCCAGCGTTGTAAGCTTGCAGCTTTGTCGGCTTCCTGAGTTTGACTAATGACTGTAGTTACAGAAGGTAACTTATCGCTACTGCCATCGATATTATAATGCCTAAGACCATCAATCGCGGCCCTGGTGGAGGTGGGGTATTCATATAATTTATTTATTATCACTTCATTCTCCTAAAAACAATACTCCATTTACGGAGCCACTTCTTGTGTAATTCATCGTCAGTCTCTTTGCTTTTCTTTTTCGTATTCTTCTTTTCTTTGGACATCAATCCTCCTTAAAAACTCGTCCCAGCCTATGTTTCCTTCTCCCTCTATCTCTAAATCATTACTCGGACCAGTGCCGGGAAACAGTTTATCTAAATAACCACCACAACGCCACAATCTTCTCATGTCTCCATCAGAAACGTTTGTCGGTCTGGCGTGTAGTGTAATCTCGCTATCAAAATACATAACCTCACCGTCTTGCCAGTTGTGCGTGTAGATGTATTGCGGTTGGTTTATTATAGACCATAGGTGGTTGTAATATTTTGTAGACTCTTCCTGGCTCATACCCTCAAAATGATCAAACCACGGTCCAGGGAAATGTATCCCACCAACACCACTAGCTGTTGTTGCAGCAAGAGGCGCCATCAAACCATCAATAGGGCACGCACTATAACGTAAAAATCTCTTTTGTGCCTCGATCAGATCGCCGCCGTACATATCTAACGACTCCTTGTGTGTTCCGTAAACTGTTTTTAATTCATTAACTTGAGTAAAATCTTCTTGTGATAAGTGGGCGTAGGCTTCTGCTGTAGACAAAACAGTTGTCTGACTACCCTGACAACCTTCAACACTAGCCAGTCCCAGACACCTACCACCTTCTTTAAACGCTGGCTGGTCTGAATGCCATCCTAACTTACCATTAGTAAATATTCCTTGCGGTCTGCCTTTCTTGTCTTTTTGAAATGTTACTGTAGTCATACGATCTCTGTGCGCAGGATCAATTAAACTACCGGCCTGGATCAAAGACTTTCTAATGTCGTTCCAATGCACACCTTTCAACATACCAAAAGCAATCGCTAATATAATCCTAGACTTAGTAGGTGAGCCCCAACTTCTTATAACTTCGTAGTGTCGTTGTTCGGTTAGTTTCTGTCTAACCACAACACACTGATGATCTGCTAGCGCCTTACCTAACGTTGGTATGTGTTCGTCGCTGTAGATATCAAAGTCAAACGCTTCGACAGCGTTTTGTAGTTTCTGCAACTTCATGTCCAGACCTTTCCGGTTGATATTTCAAAGTTAGGCTCTAAGTAATTATTCCAATCTGTTATGTCATGCATCTCTAATATCTCATGTGTAGGTAGTTTGTAAAAATCTTCGTAATAATATGTTTTTACTTTTACTTTCTTTGTTAATTCTTGTTTATAACGTTCTTTGGCTTTGATTAAATCCTCGGTCCACGTTCCAATAATCTCTTTACTTGGCTCAAATTTAGCGTAACGCGGTGCTTTGTTATCGCCACGTTTGACGTGATACCTTCCGGTTGTAAAACTCAGATACATTGACCTCGCCTGTGCTTCTATATCTTTACGTTCTATATTAATCCATTGATCACAACCAAAAGAAGCTTGCCCTGCGAGCAGCGGATACTTCATCAATAGTGATTTACCTTCATACTTGTGAGCAAAGTTTAATATTAATTTAAACAGATCAGATCGTTTCTCCCAGTCGCCGTCAGTTTGTTGTAGTGTTCGCCTGGTCGGTTCACCCTTTATAATTTTAGCACGAGTCACTAACATAACTTTATGTAGCTTTGTCTTTATAAAATCAGAACACATAAATTCGTTTAGCCCGATGTAGTTTGGTCCTTCAGGTATAATAAAATGTTGTCGATCGCTGATTGATTCTAAATTACCAACGCTCGTATCAAAGTTTAACTTAGCGCGGTAGTACCTATCTAATACATTAAAGAACAACGTTGATCCGCAGCGCCCTGAATGCACTATTATTTCACTTCCCATTTCTCGTTAGTTTTCCTTTTTGCTTCGTCTAAAAACTTCTTTATCAATTTTAATTCTAATTTAAGTTGTCTGTTTTCTATCTTAAGTTTAGTTATTTGTGGCAACAACTCACTGTGCCATTGATATGCACTGTAATTAAAATAATCAACAAAGTCCTCTGCTATTCGCTCGAGCTCTTTTATATACTTTTCATCGGTATCTACAATATCTTGACTAGATACATACTTGTACTTATGTCCTGTTAATTGCAATCCCATTATGTTTTAATCCAGTCTATAAAATATTTAATTGGCCAGTCTTGTGAATAATCACGTGGTCGATCGTGATGCATCTTGTGATTACCTTCGCCACCAATCAATAAGTTGAGCCAGCGTCTATTTCTGTGTACGTAATCTATATCATAATGAAACCAGTTAACTACGAACTGACTAATTAATGAATAACCAATCGGAAAACAAAACGCTAACAAGAACCAGTCAAAACCAAACAACAACCAAATCCCGATCCCCGTTCCGTAGACCTGGATTGGTGCCCACTTGTGCAAGAACATAATAAACTTATTAGTTAATAAATGTCTAACGCCTACCAATAGTTTTAAATCGGGGGATGGTATGTTCATCCAATATGGTAGAAACGTTCTGAGCCAACCTTTAAACTTAGAATCCGTGGTCCACGGTGTATGTGGATCCATGTCTGTTCCAAGATGCCGGTGATGGTGTAAGTGCGTCGCGACCCAACCGATCGGGCCCGCAACCGTACCGTACACACCAAAAAATGCTAAGAAGTTGTACCAAAACTTTGACGTGCGAAACGCTTTATGTGTAAATAATCTATGATAGCCAACGTTCGTGCCTAACGTGCCAACTGTTACCGCTAGTGCGTAAGTAACAATAAGTCGTGGGTCTAAATTAATAAGAAAAGACCAGATAAAACCTAAAGTAAAAAAACATATAACAAGATAAGTAACAGTAAGATAAATTCTATCATATTTTGGCGGTATTATTTCAGTCATTTGTAAATTCTTATTAACCTACAAACATCCCCCGATCCGTTGTTAATCTTTAATTGGTGAGACACTTGTTTTTTTGTTGAGTGTTTTTCTATAACCTGTCGTCTCCATTGTCCATCAGTACTATATGTAAAACATTCTTGCCCAAAAACAATGTACATCTCTTCACCTACTTTATCACTGATAATACTTTCTCCAACAGGAATATCTATTTTTTCAAAAGTCCAACCTGTTACGTGCTGCATAGGGCAAAGTAATACAGTTCCGTCTTTGTATATTTCTACCCCTGCCTCTGATGAATTTGGTTCTATTTTAGTTGCAGACGAAGTCCACGTAGAACTAGGGTCCATGGTAAAGGTATATACACCGGAAATACTATCGTCTGTCTTTTCTATAAGATCAGGAGAAGCTGAAGCACTATTAACTATGCTTTCAAACTCATCTCTATGAGATAAATTAAACTTATCTCCTTCCTTCCATCTATAAGTAACTTTTATTATCCCTTCTAATAAAAAATAATTATTTGAAGTGTTAATTAAATAAGGTTTGTCTTCAACCTCAGAATGAAAATAATTACCTTCACCATCTTTTGTGTGCTCTGCAACAGATTCTCTAACTATTTTTTGACCCGTTGTTGTGTTTTCACTAATTGATATTTGCAATTTGTTAGCAAGATTAATAACTTTAAAAGGTACACTAAAAATCATATTTCCTCCGCTTCTACTGGCGCTAGTTTTTTTGTTTCATTGGGTGATAACCAAGCGTCAATTTGATGTTGTTCTTTAACCTTACCAATCTCTTCTATGGTACCATCTGCAAGAACACACCATGACTTTGGATCAAATCCTAGTTCTACCAACCATTCTTGTTTAAACTTAGCTTCTGCTTTGGCTCTTATTTGTGTTATCCAAGGATGATCTTTATAAGCACTAAAAGTTTTAGTAGACAAGACAGCGTTAATTGGTTCATACTGGTGGGTTACTTGATACGTTTCTATTTCTATTCCAGAATCAAAATCTTCAGTAAGAACTGGAGTATCAACATTATCTATTTCTGTGTATTTCCATGTAATAATCATATCAGTTTATTGAAAAAGTATATGTAGTGCCGCTAGCAAAACTACCACCAGATGTGTTTCCTATATTATATTCCATTGCGCCAGCAGAAGTACTCCCAAATGCGGGAGAAGCTGAGGCAGGTACATTGGTTGCCGTTCCATTATTAGCCCAAGTCACAGTAAAAGCTCCTGCAGGGTTGCCTGTACAAGTCATAGTTTTATTTATCATAGAAGTATTACTAATAGGTCCAGCAGGAGAGTCTGTAGTTGTGTTAAAAAGTACTCCAATTATTGCAGTGCCAATAAGTTGATAAGCATTAAATTTAAAAGACCCGTTTCCCGCACTACCTGTGGTCCCAGCAGTACCTAAATTTGAACCATAACTACCAGCTAAATAGCCAATCGAGGGCTGTTTACCACCACTAGTACCAGCAGTTATACTACAGGTTGTACCACTAAACCCGTCAGCCCCTCTAAAATCAGTCGCTTCTATTTGACCACTTGTTGGGATATTACTATTAAGATCAGAATTAGGTACGTTAGCACCGGTTCGGTAATACTCGTTTATGCCAATAGGATTTGAACCACCAAATGAATTTTGAATGTCAAGCCATCTCATTGCGCCACTTGCTGGTATTCTAGTCATTACACTAACCTTTCGTTTTTAAAATATACAATTCCTTCGTCGTAATCAATAATTGCAGGATTCATAACTAAGTCCTTAACCTCGACAGCTGACATACGGGCCCAATTGGTGTGGCCAAAACTTTTTTTACATAATTTATCTATCATAAAGGTAGGTAGATCTGAATTGTTAAATGCATCTATTTTAGCATCTAGTTCAGTTAAATCGTCTCGTGGTGGAGGAACAAAGTCGTCCTCTTCCGGAATCCACTCTATTTCTAATTCGTCCTCTGGATCGTACATAGCTACTCCCTCATTTGTGACGCATATGGATCTGTCGATAACATACGCTGTCTTTTATCTGGCTGATTACCCAATATTATGTCTTCTATGTTCTTGTGAAAATAATGCACCATCTGTCCTATAATGTTGTCTTGTGACAGCGTTTCTGCCAGGTCTTTTAAATCTTCTCCGTGTTGTAGACACCTAGATATAAGTTTACCGCTTGCGCGTAGTTCTCTGTCTAAATAAGAATCTGTTGGTTTTATTTTAACCCATAATGCAAGAGGAGTAACCCCTTGCTCGCCTGCAACGTAGTTAACAATACCTACCACTTTGCGGTTATCTATCGGTAGAGTGAAAGTTGTACTCATCATCCGATCCGGAATCTCATATCTCATAATTTTATCGTCCTTTAATGTCATCTCCGTGTTCCTCGATAAATTGAAATAAACTAATATTAGTCTCCTTCACCTGTACTATCTCGTGCCACATTGTTTCTATTGTATTATTCATTTTACTCATATAAGAGACATTTACAACCATAAGTACAATACACATTACAAAAATACCTAAAGCCATTATAGGCACTAAGTCCCACAATCTATTTTTCATCTGTTTTTTCCTCTTTTGTTACTAATTGATCTATTTTATTTTGCCACACTTGCTTTATGCCTTCATCTTGTGCTAGCATATGTGCTTTTTTTAAATTTGCGTAACGCGTTAAGAATAATAAATATCCGTCTGCTGTCATATTTCCCCTTCTAAACTAAAATCTCTCCAACCTTTAGCTGGAACAAGGTTGGCGGATTTATTAAGTTTCCAATGTTTGTAGTATTTATATCCTTCCGGATGATGGTCCCAATAACAATACACTAAAGCTAAACGTTTCATTTCAAAACCTTGTATTTTAGGTTTAAATTCAGTTACCTGATGATAAAGATTAGATGGAAACCTAACAGCCAGATTTTGAAAAGGCCTTATAGTTGTAAGAGCCGCACCTAAAGGCGGTTCCCATGTATTATTCATAATATACTTCTTTTTGTCCCAAGGATGAGAAGTACATACTTGTATATAACCACCAAGAATGTTTTGTATAAAAAGATAAATTATATGTGTTGTTTTTGCTACTCCGTTAAATCGATGTTCTTCAGCGTCATATACATATTTATTTAATAATCTACCTTGCAAAGTAGAATCTTTTTGAAATTGTTGCTTGTAATAAGATTCATCACCATCTACGTGCCAAGGGGTCTGCTCATTCCAACGAAACCAATACTCAATATGTTCTTTTCCTGGGGTAATAGCTCGTAGTATTTTTTCAATAGCGTTTTCAGCTGGTTCGTCTTTTGGTAAAAAACTATAAATAGGGAATTTTGCACTTAAAAGTTTGGGGTCATCAGTTATATATTCTTGTAAGAATGCAAAATCTTTAAAAGCCAAAGCATTTTCTACGTATTGTACTACCATCCAAATTCATCCTCCGGGTTCATTGTTTACCTACTTCCGGTAAAGTTTCACCTGACCATTTTATTTTTGATTCGCGACCACCTTCAACATTTAGTCTTGTGTGTTCTATTGGTAGCATAACATATCCGTTATGCACTGTCACTGTCTTGCCCATATGCATAATTTCTTCTTCACACATAGGACAATCTAGTTCCGCTTGTTGTACTTTTATAAAACTATTGCCCTCACAACGAGGACAAATAGTTTTAATTTTTTCCATTTTTAAGTTCCTTAGCAAGTAAAAAATCAATTATTTTTTGTATACTTACTGGTACTTCAAACCTGTTTTTTGCTAGTTTTTGTAGCTTTCCGTGTGTATCTACTGATACTGACACTGATTTAAAACTGCTTGTATCTGGCATATTCTTTCTCCTTATTTATATTATATTATGGGACTAATATAGACCTGTTATTTTATTTGACAAGAGCTTATTTTACTTTATTTTAATAGATTCTTCACCTTTATATGTCGGGTGTTTTTTGGCATCCGACATTCTACACATATAAAACCTTAACATCTAAATTCTTTGCTGATTTGTTTTTGACTCTGTTTATCAGTCTCATCTTACCCTTCATCATACGATAACTTTTCATCTTGACATCATATAAATCCACGGTCCCCGTTCTACTATTCACGACAATAATATCCGCTGGACCCTTACCACCTAAATCATAATAGACATGCGTATTTGGCTTTCCTAGGAAGTCTATGGCCGCTAACAACTCGGCACGAATACCTTTTTGCTGTTTACTTGTTTCCATGATAGACAATTACAACCGCTGTACAGTTAGGACATGATAAGTTTGTCATGATCATGTGCTGTTCTTCATCGTTGTCTTCCCATTCAGTGTCGTGGTCACCGCCCCATATTAATTCGTGATTACAACTCCAACACTTCATCCTTTAATCTCTCCCCAGTTTTTACCCGATTCATAATCTACCTTGTTTGGAACTTCTAATGTAACAGCGTCTTCCATAATCTGAATTATCTTTTCGGCCTCCGCTGGTTCTTTGATTGATATGTCTAGTTCGTCATGAATTTGTATGTGCGGTATAATACCTTCTTTATATAACGCTAACATAGATTTCTTAGTCATGTCAGCAGCACTACCTTGAATCAATTTGTTTAATGCTTTGTAAGTAAATGCACGTTTAATCATCCCCGGTCCGTGCTCCCTGATGGCGTCGTCATACTTCAATGGTTTATTCAAACCAAACTGTGTTGACTCCCACATATCAAAATGACAAATACGTCCACCGATAGTTCTAATCTTACCACTGTCTTCTGCTCTACGCATAACCGACTCGGTTAACATTTTTACAAACGGTGCTTTCTGATTGTAAGTTTTAATTAGTTTTTCAGCAGCGTCTTTTAATAAACCTAACTCACCCATCAGTTTATTTTTACCCATGCCATACATTAATCCTAAGTTAATAGTTTTGGCTTGCTTCCGTTCGATGCCGGCCATGTCTGCAATCATCTGATGGAAATCTGCCTCGCCTTTTTTATATTGATCCACGATCATTGACGAACCTTCTAGTTTTAACAAACTAGAAAAGTGTACTACGATTCTTGGTTCTTGTTGCGAGTAATCAAAACAACCCCAGGTACAATTACGTTCCGGTACAAAAATAGATCTAATCATTGGACCAATCGTTTTGTGTCGTGCTGGTATTTGTTGTAAATTTGGATTCGAATAACTAAATCGTCCGGTGACGGTGCCACCTGAATCAGACCGTATCTGATTGATATCACTGTGTATTCTGCCGTTGTGTTCGTGCTTAATAATTGTATCTATGAATGTTGTATGTGCTTTGTTTATCTCTCTTGCTTCTGCAATGCGTCGCGCTAAAGTGTCTTCAGGATGCGATGCTAAGAAACCTTTGGTAAAACTTGGTGCACCTTTATCTGTTCTATCGTATGGTAATTTTAATTTATCAAACGCTGTCGCAATAGAAGCTGCAGCCCATATCTCAACTTCAAAACCTGCTTCTTTATTTATCAATTGTAGTAAATCTTTTTCTTGTTTAACAAAATCTTTTTTAATTTGATCTGCACGTTCCAAGTCAACTGGCACACCTTTAAACTTCATGTCAACTAAACACGGAAACAAATCTGTTTCTAAATTAAATACGTCCCACAAATCTTGTTGTGTAATTTCATGTTTCATTGCTTGCCATAACTTTAAAGTTATCTCAGCGTCGCGTTCTGCATACTCACCAACAACTAATGCTGGCAGTCGCCACATCTCTGCTTTAGGATCAACGCCCCAGCGTTTCGCTGCTTCTTTTAAAACATTCTCATTCTTACCGAGACCAATGTATTCTTTAGAAATAGAATCTAATGTAAAACTAAAACGATTTTCATTTACTAAACTTGCTGCAATCATTGTGTCAACAATACGTCCGTTGATTGTAAAGTTCATTGAACGTAACCAGGACACATCGTACATTGCATTGTGAAAAACTTTTGTTGCAGGTGTGTTTAAAACTTCTTGCATCCAATCAATAGCAATTGCTCTATCGATGTTGCCTTGGCCTTCATGTGCTATTGGAAAATATCCTTTCCAACCTTCTACTGCTACTGCAAAACCAACTATCTCACCGTCGTTGCGTACCGAACCAGAACCCATGCTTATTAGATTAGGATCACGAGTTTCTAAATCGATTGCAATCTCAGAATGTTCAGTTAAGTCTGGCATGTGTGGTACGACCCACTCAGTTTCCGGACTAAAATTCATTGGCACTTGCAATGGTCTATTCATATTCTTTTTTCAACTTAGTCAAAAACCAAATTGCCTTATCCAAATCTTCAACAGGCTTACCTTTATGTTCATGTCTCCAAATATACTTGATTGCTGAGCCTTGTAAATAGTATTTAAAACCAATACCTTGGCAGGATTTTATAGCGTCAATACACTGCACACCACCTTTGTTATAGTGTTCAGGAAAGTTTACTGGATCATATTTTTTAGACATAAGAATAACTCCTCTCATAATTTGCCGGTTCAATAATATGTAATGATTCTTTTGCTCTTGTTACTGCAACATAAAATAATCTGTGTGCTTCGTCAGGATCATACTCTTCTGCTTCCTTACTTGCTTTTGTTACATCAGGTAATAATAAAATGTTTTGTGCTTCACCACCTTTAGCTGCATGTATTGATTTAAAAATAATGCGAGGGGTTTCTAAAATGTTTTCTCCACGTGCTAACATTGCTCTTATATAATTTTCCGTATAGTTATCCAATTCGTTAAATGCTTCATACCAAACAGCGTTTGTTTTTAATCCGTGTTCCGCGATGCAGTCTTCAAGTGTATAGCTACCTTCTTTATTTAATGTATTCGCCTTTCTATATCCCATAGTAACATTGTTTCCCAGATAATTATATATGTTTTTAATTAAAATTGTTTCTATCTCACCGCCCTTGCGCCAACGTTCCCAACGTTGTATTGCTTGAACTAGTTCTACTGGTGCTGCATTCTTACCTCTAGAGTTTCTATAATACCAACCGTTGTCTTCACAATGCTCACCAATAGTTTCAAAAAAATGATGTGCTGATGCTAACACTAACCAATCACCTTTTGACATATCAACATCTGTAATGTCGCTGTGATAACTAAGCTCACCGGACTGTCCATCTTTTGGTTTGTATTCTTTGTTATATTTATTTGTAATTCTTGATCGTATGCTCTGTGCTAATTCAAAAATTGGTCCTGGTGGCACACGGTAAGATTTATCTAAAGTTTTTATGTGATCAACTTCATCTTTTAATGCTATGAAATGATCTACGTCTGCACCAGCCCATTTAAATATTGCTTGATCATCGTCGCCTGCAATATAGGTCTTATCAGAATTGTCCCACATAGCACGAACCATAGCCCATTGCAGCGGACTTAAGTCTTGTGCTTCATCTATAAACAACACATCAAAATTAGGACTCAGTTTCTTGTCAACGAACATTTGCAGCATGTCATTGTAGTCATACATGCCCTTTTCTTGCTTAAACTTAGTGTATTCTTGGTCTAATAGGTACAAAACATCCCTCTCTACGTCCACCAGGTGCTCATTTCTGTCGTAAATCGTCATCACATCGACCATAGACACCCTAGCTTTGTTGATTAAGCTTAAATATGCGTTATCTGAATCAAACAATCCATCAGCGTTACTGTGTGCAGCGCGCTTTATGGTAAGACCATTCTTGCTACCAAATTCTTTGTAGTCTGCAGTGCCAACAACACGTTCTTTTTTTAAACTAGCTAAATTGTAAGCCAAAGAATGTAATGTTCTAAAAAATGGAAACTCGTCCTCTTCTAATTTAAACTTTTCCATTGCTCTTTCTTTAGCAACACGAGCAGCGTCTTTAGTAAACGTAAAATAGCCTATCTTTTTAGTATTGATACCAGACTGAATACACTTTTCTACTAGCTCAAGAAGTGCGTATGTCTTACCTGTTCCTGGTGGTCCTAGTATAATTGTTTTCATTAGAATGGTTGCTCATCATAAGTAGTTTCTATTTGAACTGCACCATCTTCAAAGTCACCTAGTTTAACTCTAACACAACGAGGTCTTTTCTCACCGTCTTTAGTCATAACTTTTGGTCTAACTTCTTCTTCATACAAATCTAATTCCTGCAGTATTTTACCGGTATCTTTTTTATTCATATCCCACGCATTCTTTTTTAGAAAGTTTAAGAAAGAACTAATCTGAAACATTGCATGGTTCTCTTCTGTATTCACATAACATTTACCATTGACCAACTCTTCTATTTTAGTAGTCCTGGTTCTATTCATTGTGTATTGTAATAACAACTGTCGTAATTCTTTTTTAGGTTGTAATGATTCTAATGGTTCTATCTCTGCAACCTCACCAGCAAATAAAGGTTTTAAATATACCTCGCGCCAGTCTTTACCTTTAAGAATAGGTACTACTAGATTTGCCTGCTCCATAACTGCAACAGCAAATAAATTAGGATTGTGTAACTGTTCACTTTTTAATTGTACGCGTTTGTCACCAACAGTAAGCATCCACGTTGCTGGTTCAGAACAATACTTCTGTAAATCTTTTAACGGCGACATTTGTTCCTCGTCATAGCCTACACCAAACTTTTTAGTTCTACATTTTGCAGGATTACATACGCCACAGATTGGTTGATCTTTACACCTGTACTTGTCATAACCTCTTTTGTTTAATGATCCTATGAGATCATTAACTTCTTTAAATGGTAAAGGAGGATCAAAATATTTTTGATTGCTTGCCATGACAGCGTCTTGCCATGTATCCGGCGTAGCCTGTTTATGAAACACGCCAATATTAAACAAAGCATTATTTCTAGATCCTTCGCCAAACCCTTCGTCAGCTAGCTTGTTTAAACAAGGTGGACCGTCTTCAAATACTTCTTTCTTAACAACCTTAGTCTTTTTTACTTTTATCTCATCTATCTGTGTTTCAGTTAAAACTACTTTCTTGTAGTATTCGTAAAAATCTGTCTCTGTTATAGCCTCACCATTATCATCTAATGCATAACGCATACCACGAATACCACCATGATAAGGTAAATTTAAAAAGTTTCCAACGTCGCCACGTTCCGCGAGCAACTCTGTTTGTTTAGGAAATATCTCCATGTCACCAAAGCCTAGCGCTTTAGCCATATCAATTAGTTTAGATTGTAATAAACCAGCAGAAATAAAAGTATCACAAAATAAAAACAAATGTGCACCACCTGATTTAGACCTAAATAATACCAGTGGGAACTTATGGGACTTGATAGAGGCCGCTATAGTTTTGAGATCAATAGTATAATCATCGACGTCAATGCAACCCCACTTACACATGTTGTTTTCATTTATAGGTATAATACCTAACGCTGGCTCGACACCTTTAAGGTGATCTTGCCATAACTTATCTGTAACGGTATCTCTTTTAATAAAAGCTTTTGCTTTTTGTTTTCCTTTGTCAGTTATAGCACCTGGTTGAATAACCATTTGACCAAAGGCATTATTATTGCCTTCAAATATATTTTTAAATTCTTTCATTACTTCTTCTTTCTAGGTCTGCCTTTCTTATTTCCAGTTTTTTTGTAAGTAGAACTGCATGCGTAGCTACAGTATTTTTTGGTACGTTGTTGTACTGCATGTATTGTAAACGTTTCACCGCATGTAACACATGTCTTTTCCTCCTCTATCATATCTCCTCCTTTATGATAGCAAGGCAGGGGGAGTTGCCTTGCTATCGTTACTAGTTAAAACGGTACGTCTTCTTTAGATTCGGTACTTTCCTCACTAGTTTTTGCTTTTACGTCTCCGCTAGAACACGATATAGCAAAACTTTTTGCTGCCTCGTAAAGTGATTTGTCCTGTACTGGACCTTCTTTTTCTACACTCCAACCAAACCACGTTCCTTTGTCGTTTGATTGCTGGACAGTTTTCAGTCTATACAAATGACTGTAAGATGCTGGTGTAAACAAACCATTTTTACCTTCTAGTTTGATACCATTCATCATTGAGTTCCATGTTCTACTAACTTTTAGTTGTGTAGATTTCATAGATATCAATGCTGTTCCCATCTTCTCGTCCATGACATAGTAAGACGCTGTGTTCTCTAAATAGTTACCGTTAGGTAATCTATCTTTCCAATCAGCTCCTCGCTTTGCCTGTTCAATAATGCCACTTGATACTGAATGAATTTGTACTGGGGCACTTGTACCCTGGCCACGATCTGACCACTCTACATACTCACGCTTGTAATAGCACGGCATCACCTTTATTCCTTCTTCACCATTATATGTCTGCTTCGTCACGGTATTGTAAATCATACCGGCTTCAGCGCCTTCGACATATTTAGAGTCATGCTTATTGATCTCCGGTGACAGTTGACCCAACACTCGTAAAAATGGTAAAGCAAAATCTTCTGCTCCCATTTCACTTGCGCCAACTAATGCGTCTGCTTCAAACATACTGCCCAACGCTACTGCAGTATTAGCTTTTTTTGCTACTTGGTTCATGTTACGTTTCTCCTTATTCATGATTTCCGGCTTATTTTTGTTTGATCTTTCACAA
>Ga0163180_10000755_pt1 | contig 18714 bp, 31 predicted proteins | sample AtlANTMetagenome_2_FD_109647 | JGI IMG/M metagenome (GOLD analysis project Ga0163180, IMG submission 109647) | Marine eukaryotic phytoplankton communities from the Atlantic Ocean - Atlantic ANT 4 Metagenome | ecosystem: Environmental > Aquatic > Marine > Oceanic | place: North Atlantic Ocean...
AGTTTAATAATAAATCAACTTTTTCTTCAAGTGAATTAAATTTTAATTTTAATTTGCTTTAGTGAAAACCAAACCATTCGTTTCTCCATAGCGTTCCATAAAGCGCATAAATCGATCCCAGGCGATAATTCATTAAATAAAAATTGTACAAGTTTCTATTCTAAATTTAAAGCTAATATATTATAATTATTCTATATAGTACTAAATAGGCGGTATGGCCAAGTGGTAAGGCAGTGGATTGCAAATCCTCTATCCCCAGTTCGAATCTGGGTGCCGCCTTATATAATTAAAACTATAGTCTTGTTTTTAAATTAATGTTAATTTAAAATATATTTATACATGATTATATTCAATATAATTCGGGAATGTGGTGAAATTGGTAGACACGATGGACTTAAAATCCATTGCCTAGTGATAGGCGTGAGGGTTCAAGTCCCTCCGTTCCCAATATATAAGTTTCATACAAATTAATATTTTAACTAAGATTATGTCGATAGACAAAATAATAAAAAATTTTAAAAAAAAATAGTAGTTATAAGTTAATTAAAATTATTGATTATTTTGGTACAAAGTTGAACCTTTATACCAAAATAATTAACAATTTAGGTTAAGAATTATAAATCATTTAAATTTGCCATTGGATCAGTATCCGATTGTGTATCCATTTTTTCTGCAATCATTTCTTTCATTGCTGTTTTTAAATTTTCAACTGCCGATTGTAATGAATTTATATTGTTATCTTGAATATCTTGTCGAATATCTTTAATTAAATTTGTAATATTTTGTTGTTTATCTTCCGCTAAACTATCTTTTAAAAGAGAAAGTTCTTTCTCTGCTTCAAAACATAATGTTTCAGCTTGATTTTTTACATCAATACTTTCACGCTTTTCTTTATCAGCTGAAGCATATTTTTCAGCTTCTTCTAACATTGTTTCAACTTCACTTTCATTTAAATTTGAAGCACCTTGAATTGTTACAGATTGTTCTACACCAGTCTCTTTTTCTTTTGCTTTTACTGATAAAATACCATCAACATCAATATCAAATGTAACTTCAATTTGTGGAACTCCGCGATCTGCACCAGGAATACCATCTAACCTAAAATTACCAAGACTCTTATTTCCATTAACTAATTCACGTTCACCTTGTAAAATATGAATTTCGACATTTGTTTGATTATCAACTGCTGTTGAGAACATTTCCGATTTTTTAACAGGAATTGTTGTATTGCGGGCAATAATTTTTGTCATAACTCCACCAAGAGTTTCAACACCTAATGATAATGGCGTTACATCTAATAATAAAACATCTTTAATTTCACCTGCTAAAATACCAGCTTGAATCGCAGCACCAATCGCTACTACTTCATCTGGATTAACTGATTGATTTGGTTTCTTATTAGTTAAAGATTCAACTAACTCTTTAATAGCTGGAATACGAGTTGAACCACCTACTAATACAACTTCATTAATATCTGATTTATCTAGTCTCGCATCGTTTAATGCTTTTTCAACTGGAATGCGACAACGCGAAATTAATTCTTCACATAGTTTTTCAAAATTATCTCTTGTTAATTCTTCATCAATATGTTTTGGACCAGTTTGATCAGCAGTAATAAACGGTAATGAAATAGTTGTTTTTTCAACGGTTGATAATTCCATTTTAGCTTTTTCAGCTGCTTCTGTTAGTCGTTGTAAAGCTTGAATATCACCTGATAAATCGATACCTTCTTTTTCTTTAAAATTCTTCATTAACCAATTCACTAGAACTTTATCAAAATCATCCCCACCTAAATTTGTATCACCAGCTGTTGATAAAACTTCAAAAATTCCATCACCAACTTCTAAAATTGAAACATCGAATGTACCACCACCTAAATCGAAAACTAAAATTGTTTCATTTTGTTTTTTATCTAAACCATAAGCTAATGAAGCTGCAGTTGGTTCATTAATGATTCTTAATACTTCAACACCTGCAATTTTTCCGGCATCCATTGTTGCCTGACGTTGTGAATCATTAAAATAAGCCGGTACAGTAATAACTGCTTGTGTTACTTCTTGACTTAAATATGTAGTCGCATCATTAATTAACTTTCTTAAAACTTGAGCCGAAATTTCTTCCGGACTAAATTCTTTACTTAATGCTGGACATTTGATTTTAATATTTTGATTTGAATCTTTTGTTACAGTATATGGCAATTGTTTTGCTTCTGCTGAAATTTCGTTTTCTTTTGATCCAATAAAACGTTTAACTGAAAAGAATGTGTTTTCTGGATTAATAACTGCTTGACGTTTTGCAATTTGCCCCACTAATAATTCTTGTTTTTTAGTATATGCTACAATTGAGGGAGTGGTTCTTAAACCTTCTGCGTTAATAATTACACTAGGTTGACCACCTTCAATTGCAGCTACTACCGAATTAGTTGTTCCTAAATCAATTCCTACAACTTTTCCCATTTTTTATCCTTTTTTATTACTTTTAAAATATTTAATTTGCGAATAATATGAATTTAAATTCGCCTAAAGCTTATAAACTAAGTTAATCAAAATAAAAATCAAAAATTTTTGATTTTTATTTAATAGTGACCGTTACTTATAATTATAATAAATTACTTTTCTTTTGATAGAGTTAAGAATCCGTATATATTTATTAAATAACAGTGTTTATATAACCAATATAGACAAAGCAAAGTAAATTTTTTACACTAAAGATGTTATTTACTAATATTAATTAGTTTATAAAATTCTACAAATTAAAATATAGCAAAGTTAATTAACCAGAAATAATATTTGGAGAACTATCGTGAATGTAGGTTTATTAGGTAATAAAATTGGCATGACACAAATTTTTGATGAGTCTGGAAATATTATTCCAGTTACAATTCTAAAAGTTGGACCTTGTGTTATAACACAAGTAAAAACAGAACCAAAAGACGGCTACAATTCTATTCAAGTTGGTTATAGTAATGTTTCAGATAAATCATTAACTCAGCCACAATTAGGACATTTACAAAAATCGAATATTCAACCTTTAAAATATTTAAAAGAATTTCGTGTAAATAATTGTGAAGAATTTGAAGTTGGTCAAGTTCTGAAAGTTGATTTACTTTCACCAGGTCAGCTTGTAAATATAAGAGGTAAAAGTATTGGTAAAGGTTTTGCCGGTCTTCAAAAACGTCATAATTTTACACGTGGTCCAATGACACATGGTTCGAAAAATCATCGAGCACCTGGATCAATTGGTATGGGAACAACGCCTGGTCGTGTTTTACCCGGTAAAAAAATGGCAGGCCAATTAGGAAATAAGATTACAACCATTAAAAAACTTAAAGTTATTCAATTAAATTTAGAAGAAAACATTCTAGTTATAAAGGGATCTGTTCCAGGAAAACCTGGAAATTTATTAAGTATTGTTCCTTCTGAATAAACAACGATCAAATTAAAAACTGAATATTAGTAAAATCAAGTATGACCGTTCAAAAATTTATAAAATATACTCCATTAGACATAACAGGAAAACAACTAGATTCTACACAGGAATTAGAATTAAATGTTCTTGAAAAATCAGGGAATTATCTATTGCATAAAGATATTTTAAGACATTATAATTCTCAACGCCAAGGAACAGTTTCAACAAAAACTAGAAGTGAAGTTCGAGGTGGGGGTCGAAAACCTTGGCAACAAAAAGGAACTGGTCGTGCACGAGCAGGTTCAAATAGCTCACCATTATGGAAAGGTGGTGGTGTTATATTTGGTCCTAAACCAAAGACTGTTTCTTTCAAATTAAATAAAAAAGAGCGTCGATTAACTTTACAAACTTTGTTATACAATAAAAAGAATAGTACTTTAATCATTGAAGATTTGGAAAATAATTTAACTGAATCAAAAACTAGAAACTTTTTAAATATTTGTAAAAATTGCTCGGTAAATCTAAATCAAAACATATTAATTATTGTTTCGAATAAAACGGTTCCGTTAAAATTGTCTACACAAAATCTTAAAAATGTTGAATTAATTTCAGCTTCAAATTTAAATACTTTTAGTTTATTAAAAGCAAAACAAATTATATTAACCCCATTAGCGATAAAGGATATAAAGGAGATTTATTGTGACTAATTCTTCAAATTTTTCTAGTAGTAATGCCCAAATTATAAAGTACCCCATTATTACTGATAAAGCTACAAGACTTTTAGAAAACAATCAATATAGTTTTGTTGTCGATCGTTACTCGGATAAAATTACAATTAAAGCAGCAATTGAATATTTATTTAATGTAAAAGTTACAAAAGTTAATACATGTCGTATGCCGCGTAAGAAAAAACGTGTAGGAAAATATATTGGTTGGAAACCACAATATAAAAAAGCAATTGTAAGTTTAGCAGAGGGCGATGTAATAAACTTATTTACCGAAAATTAATAACTAAAAAAAACGAACGTTTATGAGTATCCGTCTTTATAAATCATACACACCAGGTACACGGAATCGAGCACTTTCAGCTTTTACAGAAATTACTAAAGCTAAACCCGAAAAAAGTTTAATTCAAAAAAATCACCGAAATAAAGGACGAAATAACCGAGGCGTTATTACAATTCGTCATCGCGGTGGAGGTCATAAAAGACGTTATCGACTTATCGATTTTAAACGAAATAAATATGGCATCGAAGGAATTGTAGCATCTATTGAATATGATCCAAACCGAAATGCAAGAATTGCATTAATTCATTATACAGATGGTGAAAAACGCTATATTTTACATCCAAAAAATTTAAATGTGGGTGATAGTATTTTTTCAGGTTCTGATTCTCCAATAAATATTGGAAATTCACTTCCATTGACAGATATTCCTTTAGGTACAGCAATTCATAATATTGAGCTAATTCCTAATAAAGGAGGACAACTTGTTCGTGCCGGTGGAACATCAGCAAGAATTTTAGCTAAAGAAGGTGACTATGTTACTTTGCGACTACCTTCTAAAGAGATAAGATTACTTCGTAAAGAATGTTTTGCGACAATTGGAGAAGTTAGCAATAATGATGCGTTTTTAGTTCAAAGTGGAAAAGCTGGAAGAACTCGATGGTTAGGTAAACGCCCAACAGTTCGTGGTTCAGTAATGAACCCATGTGACCACCCGCATGGTGGTGGAGAAGGAAGAGCACCCATTGGTCGAACTCGTCCATTAACTCCGTGGGGTAAACCTGCATTAGGAATGAAAACAAGAAAACGAAAAAAATTAAGTGATGCTTACATTCTTCGTCGACGCGTTTAACGAATTATTTAACATATTAATAAAACTATTTTAAAATGACACGATCATTAAAAAAAAGTCCGTTTGTTGCTTATCATTTATTAAAAAAAATTAATAAAATGAATGAAGCAGGTAAAAAAGATACGATTACAACTTGGTCTAGATCTTCAACAATTTTACCTAGTATGGTTGGATTTACAATTGCCATTTATAATGGAAAACAACATGTACCAATCTTTATTTCCGATCAATTAGTTGGACACAAATTAGGTGAATTTGTATCGACAAGAAATTTTAAAACTCATATCAAAGCTGATAGAAAATCAAAACGTTAACTAAACGACTAGAATGAATCAAATTTTATACGAACGGCGATGTAAATGTAAAGAAGAATTTTCGATTACAAAAAAAAGGAAATCAACTAATCGTAGTCAAGGTAAGCCTTTTCTATATCCTGATTCAAATGAAATTACATCAAAGACTTTTCAAATAAAATATGAAAGAAATTTGTCTCCTATAGCGAAACTTTTATTAAATAGCTTTCAAAATAAATATCTTTATTATGCGATAGATGATATTTTATATTCATTAAAATCGAATTCCATTGAACGAGATAATATTTTAGCAGTTTTGTATTCACCCGTTATTTCACTGCAAAATAACATTTCTGTTAATTTTTTTGATATTTGGATTCAAGAGATTTATATTAATGAAGTTTCAAAAGCAAACAAATTTTTAACTAATAAGTCCTCAAATTTTGAATCATTTAGTTATATTACGATCAAATTCTTGTATAAAGTTACAACACCAAATAAAAAACAAGAATCTTTATGGTAAATTGTTAATATTATTTAAAAGTTTTAAAAAAGTTATTTCGTATTAATTAAACGTATAAACTAAAAAGAATTATTTATGGCAAATTCGCAATCAGTAAAAGCAGTAGCGAAATATATTCGAATGTCTCCACATAAAATTAGACGAGTGATAGATCAGATTCGCGGTCGCTCATATCAAGAAGCATTAATGATTTTAGAATTTTTACCCTATGATGCTGGTGGACCTATCTGGCAACTAGTTCATTCAGCAGCAGCAAATGCAAAACATAATTATGGGTTAGATAAGAAAAAATTAATTGTTGATGAAATTTTTGCAAATGAAGGTCCAAAATTAAAACGAATCCGACCACGTGCACAAGGTCGAGCATACAAGATTTTAAAACCAACCTGTCATATTACGGTTGTTATGAAAGAAACTAATTAAACAATAAACTTATAATTTTAAATTAAAAAATTAATTCTATGGGGCAAAAAACACATCCTTTAGGATTTAGATTAGGTATTACACAAGAACATAAATCTACGTGGTATGCTAATTTGAATCAATACGCGAATATCTTAGAAGAAGATAATAAAATTCGAACTTACATAGATTCAATTGCAAAAATAAATAATATTTCAAATGTTCAAATTCACCGAAATGGATTAAACGATCAAATTCAATTAAATATTGAAACAGGTAAACCTGGGATATTAGTTGGAGATATGGGAAGTGGACTTGAAACTTTATTAACTAATCTTAAAAAAATATTACCCGCAAGTCGTCAACTTACGATCAAAGTTTTTGAAATTGAAAAAGTTGATTTAGATGCTACTCTTCTTGCTCATTTAGTTGCTGAACAATTAGAAAAACGGGTTGCATTTCGACGTGCCATTCGTGAGGCTTTACAAAGAGCACAAAAACAGAATGTAAATGGAATTAAAATTCAAGTTTCCGGACGTTTAAACGGAGCGGAAATCGCACGTAGTGAGTGGATTAGAGAAGGACGCGTACCGTTACAAACATTACGTGCCGATATTGATTATGCAACAACAGAAGCAAATACTATCTACGGCGTTTTGGGTATTAAAGTATGGTTATTTAAGAGTGAAATCTTATCAAAATAAAAAATAGTAGTTGAGAAAAATTATATTTTTATTAAATTTATTTGTTATGTTAAGTCCAAAAAGAACAAAATATAGAAAATATCATCGTGGACGTATGCGAGGAAAAGCAACACGCGGAAACACTATATGCTTCGGCGATTTCGGTTTACAAGCATTAGAACCAAATTGGATTACGTCACGTCAAATTGAAGCAGCTAGAAGAACAATTACGCGTTATACAAAACGTGGTGCGAAATTATGGATTCGTATTTTTCCAGATAAAACAGTTACAGCACGAGCTGCTGAATCACGAATGGGATCAGGTAAAGGAGCTGTAGATTATTGGGTAGCAGTCGTACGACCTGGAACCATTATTTTTGAAATTAGCTCTGTCCCAGAAGAAGTTGCTAAAGCTGCATTAAGCTTAGCTGCTTACAAGTTACCATTAAAAACAAAATTTATTAATAAAGTATAGTATTAAATAAAATATGAGTCTACCTCAATTTACTGATATTATTTCACTTTCAAATACAGAAATATCTGAAGCAATTATTGAAACTGAAAACGAATTATTTAATTTACGTTTTAAAAAAGCTACGCGTCAAAGTTTTAAATCTCATGAAATTAAACACAAAAAGCGTCGTTTAGCTCAATTAAAAACACTTTTGACATTACGATTAGAAAATTTAGATCAAAAAGAAGAAATTAATAAATAATTACATATTAAGGAGTCAAAAATGCCAGTCAAGCAAAAAATTGGTATTGTAATTAGTAATAAAATGCAAAAGACAATTGTAGTAAAAATTGAAGATCGATATTCGCATCCAATGTATTCGAAAACTTTAATTAAAACCAAAAAATATCTAGCTCATGATGAATTAGAAGAATGTAATATTGGTGATGAAGTATTAGTACAAGAATGTCGACCATTAAGTAGAAGAAAACGTTGGAAGTTAGTTGAAATTCTTTCAAAATCATCTTTAATAAGTTAAATATTATTTTAATTTTATGATTTATCCTCAAACAATTTTAACAGTAGCCGATAATACCGGTGCTAAAAAAGTAATGTGTATTCGAATATTAGGTGGTAACAAAAAGTATGCAGAAATTGGTGATACAATAATTGCAGTTGTTAAAGAAGCTTTACCAAATATGCCTATTAAACGATCAGATGTAGTAAAAGCAATTGTAGTAAGAACTAAAAAAACAATTCGCCGACAAGATGGAATGTATATTAGATTTGATGACAATGCGGCAGTTATTGTTAATGCAGACAATAATCCTCGGGGCACACGTGTATTTGGACCAGTAGCTCGTGAAATTCGTGATAAAAATTTTTCTAAAATTGTATCATTAGCACCGGAGGTTTTATAATATGGCAAATAAACAAAAAATACATGTTAAAGTAGGCGACGAAGTGACTATCATTTCAGGTTTTCATAAAAATGAAACTGGAGAAGTTATTCAAGTCAATAAAAAAACTGGAAAAGTTACAGTAAAAGGAATTAACTTTAAGTTTAAACATCTTAAAGGAAATAGCGAAAATGAAATAGGAGAAATCAAACAATTTGAAGGACCTATTCATCACTCAAATGTCAAATTAAATTTAAAAGACGTATCTTAATATGCTAAATCAACACTCATTAGAAGAAATTGCTGACATTCATAATTTACTAGGAGATATTAAAAAAGAGTATGAAGAAGGAATTAAGCCTATTTTAATAAAAAATAGTCCTTCGCGATTTAGAAATCCACATACGGTTCCAAAATTAAAAAAAATTCAAATTAATCGTGGACTTGGATTAACAGCTCAAAACACTAATCTTTTGAAAAAAAATATTGAAGAATTTGAAAAGATTACTGGACAAAAACCAATTATTACCAGAGCTAAAAAAGCAATTGCGGGATTCAAAATCCGTGAAAATATGGAATTAGGATTAAGCGTAACATTAAGGGGTGACAAAATGTACTCTTTTTTAACAAAGTTGCTATTCTTTACATTTGCTCAAATTCGAGACTTCCGTGGACTATCTTTACGAAGTTTTGATAAAGCTGGAAATTATACATTTGGTTTAAAAGAACAATTAATTTTTCCAGAGATTGATTATGACGATGTAGAACAAACTCAAGGTTTTACAATTAATATTGTTTTAGAACATTCTTCACCTAAATATAATTCAAAATCAATGGATAAAATTTTGAATGGAATGATTTTGTTCAAATTTTTACGATTTCCTTTAAATGACTGTGGGTATTACGAAAAATATTCTTCATTTTCTGAAGTTAGTCAAGTTTGGGATCGAAAAAAACATCTAAAACGAAAACGTTGGTCACAAGAATAATTAAAGAAAAATATATTTGATAAGGAGATAACTGTGGTACCTGATACTATCTCAGATATGTTAACAAGAATTCGTAATGCTACTATGGTAAAACACCAAATTGTACAAATTCCTGTTACAAAAATGTCGTCAGCGATTACGAAAATTTTAAAAGAAGAAGGGTTTATCGAAGATTTTGAAAGTTACGAAGAAAATAAAAGAGAGTATTTACTCCTTTCATTAAAATATAATGGAAAATCAAGAAAATCTGTTATTAGTAAAATTCAAAGAGTAAGTAAACCAGGTTTGCGTGTTTATGCAAATTCAAAAGAATTACCAAAAGTTCTAGATAATTTAGGGATTGCAATTATGTCAACATCAAAAGGTGTAATGACGAATCTAACCGCTAAAGAATTAGGGATTGGTGGTGAAGTTTTATGTTATATTTGGTAAATAAGGAGTTTCTAAAATGTCACGTATAGGAAAATTACCAATTACTATCCCAGAAAATGTTGATGTTAATTACAGTGGCTCAGAAATTACTGTAAAAGGAAAATTTGGAACATTGCAAACGCAAATCCCTGATACAATTGGAATTCAACAAGATAACAGTATTATAAAAGTAAGTTTAAAAAATGAAGCACGTAGTCTTCGCTCTTTACATGGTTTGTATCGAACATTAATTAATAATATGGTTATTGGAGTTTCGGAACAATTTCAATTAACTTTAATTCTAAAAGGAGTTGGATATCGAGCAGCTGTGCAAGGAAAAGAAATTGTTTTAAATTTAGGTTATAGTCATCCAGTTAAGATAGCTATTCCCGAAACGATTTCTGTTGAAGTTGTTCAAAATACAACAATCAATTTAAAATCGTGTGATAAAGAATTATTAGGATTATTTGCTTCAAATATTCGAGCTTGGCGACGTCCAGAACCTTATAAAGGTAAAGGAATTTTATACAAAGACGAACAGATTCTTCGTAAAGCTGGAAAAGCTGGAAAATAAAATAGTTGATCAATATTAAATTATAACCCTATTATTATATTTTTAAAAAATTAAAAATTAGAACTATGAAATTTTCAAAACGAACTTTGTTAAAATTAAAAAATAAAAATAAAAAATTAAAACCTAATAAATATAAAAAATTAAAACGTGAAGCATTACGTGGAATCGTTAAAGGAACAGGTGAACGTCCACGATTATCTGTTTACCGTTCAAACGAACATATTTATGCTCAAATAATTGACGATACAACTTCGAAAACATTATTATCATGTTCAACTTTAGATCGGTCTATTAAACTTAATTTATCTTCAGGACGTACTTGTGATGCTTCAAGATTGATGGGAGAAAAATTAGCAGAATTAAGTTTAAAGAAAAATATTACAAAAATTGTTTTCGATCGCGGTCCATATTTATACCATGGTCGTATTAAAGCTTTAGCCGATGGTGCAAGAGCAGGCGGGTTACAATTTTAAATTCAAATTTGTAAATAAATAGACAAATTCAATAAATTTTATGAGTAGTGATTTAAAAAAAATAAATAAATTAAAAAAGAATTCTCGACGTGGAACGAACACCCAAGAACCAAAATTTGTAGAACGATTAATTAAAATTAGTCGAGTTTCAAAAGTAACGAAAGGTGGTAAAAAACTAAGTTTTCGAGCAATTGTAGTAATTGGAGATGAAAAGGGAAAAGTTGGTGTTGGTGTAGCAAAAGCTGATGATGTTGTTAATGCATTTAAAAAAGCAAAAACGAATGGTAGAAAAAATTTAATTGAACTTCCAATTACAAAATCTTTAAGTATTCCACATAATGTAGTTGGAAACTTTGGAGCTTGTAAAGTAATTATGCGACCATCAATTGAAGGTTCTGGTGTAATTGCTGGTGGTGCTGTTCGAATTGTTTTAGAAGTTGCTGGTGTAAAAAATGTTATTGCAAAACAATTAGGATCTAATAATCTTCTAAATAATGCTCGAGCATCTATTTGTGCATTGGAAAATTTAACTACGAAATCGCAAGTAGCAAAAAAGCGTGATCTAAATTTAGGATAATTTTAATAAATAGCAAAAAAAAACGGTGAAAATTACTAAAGAAATTAGAGATGTTTTAATAAACCGATTATTATTTAGTTTGGGCGTATTACTATTAATTCGAATTGGGACATTTTTACCTGTTCCTGGAATAAATCATAGTGATTTAACGTTTTATATTCAAAGACATTCCGTTGCTAAGAATCTAATAAGTACATTTTCAGGTGGTAATACTTTTGTAATTGGATTATTTACTTTAAATATTTTCCCATATATAAATGCTACCATTTTTGTCCAATTGCTTCTTGGATTTTCTCCAAAACTTTCAAAATTACAAAAAGAAGGTGATTTCGAAGGTCGTCGATCAATTAGTCGTTTAACCCGTTTTATTACTTTAATTTGGGCTATTATTCAAAGTGTTGGAATTACCTTATATTTAAAACAAGTTTTATTCGATTGGAATTATTTGTTAGCTTCTGAAATAGTACTTTGGCTAACTGCAGGTGCAATGATAGTGTTGTGGTTAAGTGAATTAATTACCGATTATGGATTGGGAAATGGAGCGTCATTACTAATTTATACAAATATTATTTCGAATTTACCGAATCTTTTTAAAAAATTAATTGTTGAAAATAACGATAATTTTACAATTTTTTCAATAGTAGGAATTGGTTTACTACTTTTTACTTCATTATATGGAATTGTCTTTTTACAACAAGGAATTCGAAAAATTCCATTAATTTCATCAAAGCAGTTAAATCAAACATCATTACAAGATACGGTTAACAACTACTTGCCATTGCGGTTTAATCAAGCAGGAGTAATGCCAATAATCTTAACAACAGCTCTTTTAGTAGTTCCAAATTATATTGTAAATTTAAAAATATTTGAGTGGTTAAATTTCCTTACACCTTTTAAGTTTATTTATTGGATAGGATACTTTGGACTGATTTTAATATTTAGTTCTTTTTATTCAGCCATTGTTTTAAACCCAAAAGATATTTCGGATCAACTTCAAAAAATGGCAGTTACAATTCCCGGTGTAAGACCTGGTTTACAAACTACCTTTTATTTAAAACGAGTTATAAAACGAATTACAGTAGTAGGAGCAACGATGCTTGCAACTTTAACCGTTGTACCGAATTTTCTTGAATCAACATTCAATATTACAGGTCTCAATGGATTAAGTACAACTTCCCTATTGATTTTAGCGGGTGTAATTTTAGATTTAATTCGTGAAATTAATAATATTTATTACTCGAATGTTTATAACAATATGTATCAATAAATTAAAAATTATTATTTAAAAATTAAAAAATGAAAGTTCGTCCTTCAGTAAAAAAAATGTGTGATAAGTGTAGAGTAATAAAACGACATGGTAGAGTTATGGTAATTTGTCCAAATCCAAAACATAAACAACGTCAAGGGTAATATTTTAAAGGAGTTTAAAAATGGTAAGATTAGTTGGTGTTGATTTACCAAGAAATAAGAAAATTGCATACGCTCTTACATATATTCATGGAATTGGTCTTACATCTGCAAAACAAATAATTGAAAATGCAGATATTGATTCAGATACAAGAGTTTATGATTTAACTACAGAACAAACTGTAGCATTACGTCAAACGTTAGAAGAAATTGATTTAAAATTAGAAGGTGATTTAAGAAGATTTAATGGTTTAAATATAAAACGATTAAATGAAATAAATTGTCATCGAGGAAAACGACATAGAAATAGTTTACCAGTTCGTGGACAAAGAACGCGAACAAATGCTCGCAGTCGACGGGGAGCAAAAAAAACTGTTACAGGTAAAAAGTAATAATTATATCTGTAAATAGTATTTGATTTATTTGAAATTTTTTATATGGTACAAACAACTAGAAAATCGACAACTAAAAAAGATAAAAATAGTTTTATAAGTGGTATTGTTCATATCCAATCCACATTTAATAATACAATTGTAACGATTACTAATTTAAATGGTGATACTATTTCATGGGCTTCTGCAGGTAGTTCTGGATTCAAAGGTGCTCGGAAAAGCACACCGTTTGCAGCTCAAACAGCAGCTGAAAAAGCAGCATTAGAAGCTTTAAATAGAGGCATGAAAAATGTTGAAGTTTTAGTTAAAGGACAGGGATCTGGTCGTGAAACCGCTATTAGAGCAATTGAAGGAGCGGGATTTGAAATAACAGCAATTCAAGATATAACATCTGTTCCGCATAATGGGTGCCGACCTCCAAAACGACGTCGGGTTTAGAACTTTTATTTATAGTCAATTAAATTATGGATAACATTTCTATTAAATGTTTAAAATCAGAGACAATTGAATCAGGTTCGTGTCATGGACAATTTTTAATAAATTCTTTAAAACCAGGACAAGGAATAACAATTGGAAATCAATTACGTAGAGTTCTTTTAAATGATTTAGGTGGAGTTGCCATTTCCGCAGTTCGAATTGCAGGAGTAAGTCATGAATTTTCAACAATTCCAGGTGTTAGAGAAGATATACTGGAAATATTATTAAATATGAAAGGAATTGTCTTTAAAAGTAAAACAAAAACTCCACAATTTGGTCGTTTAACAATTCAAGGACCAACGGTTGTTACAGCGGATTTAATTCAGTTACCTTCAAATCTAGAGATTGTAAATCCAAATCACTACATTATGTCAATTTCAACGTCTAATATACTTGAAATTGAATTTAAGTTTGAATATGGAACTGGATATAAATTAGCTTCTCAAACGTTTTTAGAAGAAAATGAAAATTATCTACAACTTGATGCAATTTTTATGCCTGTTCAAAAAGTTGATTTTAGAATAGAAAATGTTTATGATAATGCTAAAAACATAACAGAACGAGTCTTTTTAGATATTTGGACAAATGGTAGTATGTCTCCAAAGCAGGCCCTTACATCTGCAGCTCAAATTACGATTGATTTATTTACTTTATTAATTGAAAATAAAACTACAAGTGAAATTAATAAATTAGAGCCAAAAACTCAATCATTAAGTATTGAACCTTATACTAATATCGCAATTGAGGAACTGCAGTTGTCTGTTCGCGCCTATAATTGTCTAAAAAAAGCTCATATAAATACGGTTGGCGATCTATTACAGTATTCTCCGGAAAAATTACAAGAACTTAAGAATTTTGGTCGTAAATCAGCAGATGAAGTTTTTTCCACATTAAAAAATAAACTAGGTATTATTTTAAAATAATTAATATTCTTATTTATTTATTTTTCAAACAAAAATTATGAATTCATTAAACAAAACATTTTTACCTACTAAAACATATAAGAATCGAAATTGGTATCTTATTGATTGTAAAGGACAAACATTAGGGAGACTTGCAACAACTATTACTAGTTTATTAAAAGGTAAAGTAAAACCACAATATCACCCTTCTGTTGATACAGGAGATTATATAATCTTAGTAAATGCTGATTCAATTATTTTAAATGAAAATAGTAAACATTATCTTGTTTCTAATCCTGGAAGACCAGGTAGTTCTTTAAAAATAAAAAATGTGTCAGACTGTCTTCCCAAACTTACAATTGAAAGAGCAGTTAAAAGAATGTTATCAAACACAGAAGCAAAGAGATTAATGAGACGATTAAAGATTTATAATGATGCAAATCATTTTCATCAAGCACAAAATCCAATAGAAGTTGATGTAACTGATTTATATTCAAGTCTTCAATTAAATCCTAAATAATAATAAATAAAGTTATGACAGAATTAATTTTTCAAAAAAAACATATTGGTCTTGGAAAACGAAAACAAGCTGTTGCAAGAGTTTTTCTTATTCCAGGTGAAGGAAACTTAATCATCAATAAAGTTTCAGGAAATAAGTACTTGCAATACAATGATAATTATTTAAGTACTGTTTGGGCACCATTAAAAGCTTTAAATTTAGAAAAACAATTTGATATTGTAACACTAGTAAAAGGTGGTGGCCTTACGGGCCAAGCTCAAGCCATTCAATTAGGAGTTGCAAGACAATTATGTAAAATTGATAATCAAAATCGATCAATTTTAAAACCATTTGGTCTTTTAACACGTGACTCACGAGTTAAAGAACGCAAAAAATATGGATTACGAAAAGCTCGAAAAGCTCCACAATATTCAAAACGTTAAATTTTATAAAAATATGCCAAAATCTGATATACATCCTCAATGGTCTAAAGAGACGCCCATTTTATGCGATGGAAAACCACTTTGTCTAATCGGTTCAACAAAAAGCGAACTTCAAATTGATATGTGGTTAGCAAATCATCCGTTTTATACAAAATCACAAGTTATGATTGATAGTGAAGGTCGAGTTGAAAGATTCATGAAAAAATATGGATTAAATTCAACCGATCAATAATCTGTAAAATTTATTCTCAAATAATTTTAAAATTTTATGCCAACTATACAACAATTAGTTCGTTCAAGACGTATACAAATTAAAAAGAAAACTAAGTCACCTGCATTAGTAAATTGTCCACAACGTCGTGGAGTTTGTACAAGGGTTTATACAACTACACCGAAAAAACCAAATTCAGCTATTCGAAAAGTTGCCAGAGTTCGATTAACTTCAGGTTTTGAGGTAACTGCTTATATTCCCGGTATTGGACATAATTTACAAGAACATTCAGTTGTTTTAATTCGTGGAGGTCGAGTAAAAGATTTACCTGTGGTTCGATACCATATTATTCGTGGTGCATTGGATACTGGAGGTGTTAAAGATCGAACACAAGGTCGTTCAAAATATGGTGTTAAGAAACCGAAATCTTAATAAATACAAATTAATATAAAGAAATTCATTTATAGATCGATTTTCTTTATATTAATTTAAATAAAAAAATATTTATAAATACATTATGTCACGTAGAAATATTTCAAAGAAGCGTTTTCCCCAAACTGATTCTGTTTATAATAGCTATTTAGTTAGTTTACTTATTTCAAGAATTTTAAAATCTGGTAAAAAAACAATTGCAAAGACTATCGTGTATGAAGCATTCGAAATTATAAAGAAAAAAACAAATGAAGATCCATTAGAGATATTTGAAAAAGCAATTCGAAAAGCTAGTCCTATTGTTGAAGTAAAAGCTCGAAGAATTGGTGGTTCAACATATCAAGTTCCGATTGAAGTTAGTGGATTTAGAGCAACAAATTTATCACTACGTTGGATTATTCGTTACGCTGAGCAACGAGTTGGAAGAAGTATGTCAATTAAATTAGCGAATGAAATTATTGACACAGCCAATGAAATTGGTAATACTATTAAGAAAAAGGAAGAAACTCATAAAATGGCGGAAGCGAATAAAGCTTTTGCACATTTTAGATATTAATTTCATTTATAATTTCTATCTACTCTCGCTAAAAGCTTAAAACTAAATTGTAACTTTTTAAAAATTTAAAGGAATTATATAATGGCACGTGAGAAATTTGAACGTACAAAACCACATGTTAATATTGGAACTATTGGTCACGTAGATCATGGAAAAACTACTTTAACGGCAGCAATTACTGCTACGTTATCTTTAGAAGGAAATTCAGAAGTTAAAGATTATTCAGATATTGATGGAGCACCTGAAGAACGTGCACGTGGTATTACAATTAATACTGCGCACGTTGAATATGAAACAGCAAATCGTCATTACGCCCATGTAGATTGTCCAGGTCACGCAGATTATGTAAAAAATATGATTACTGGTGCGGCGCAAATGGATGGTGCTATTCTAGTAGTTTCAGCTGCTGATGGACCGATGCCACAAACTCGTGAACATATTTTACTATCAAAACAAGTTGGTGTTCCTGATATTGTTGTATTTTTAAATAAACAAGATCAAGTAGATGATGACGAATTATTAGAATTAGTAGAATTAGAAGTTCGTGAGTTATTATCAGCTTATGATTTCCCAGGTGATGATATTCCAATCTGTCCAGGATCTGCATTACAAGCTATTGAAGCTATTACAGAAAATCCAAATATTAAACGTGGTGATAATCCATGGGTTGATAAAATCTTTACGTTAATGGATGCAGTTGATGAATATATTCCTACACCAGAACGTGATACTGAAAAAACGTTCTTAATGGCCATTGAAGATGTTTTCTCAATTACAGGTCGTGGTACAGTTGCAACAGGTCGTATTGAACGTGGAATTGTCAAAGTAGGGGATAATGTTGAAATTGTTGGTATTGGTGAGACGCAAACCACAACTATTACAGGGATTGAAATGTTCCAAAAAACATTAGATGAAGGTTTTGCCGGAGATAACGTTGGAATCTTATTACGTGGTGTTACTCGTGAAGATATTGAACGTGGAATGGTATTAGCTCAACCAGGTACAATCACACCACACACAAATTTCGAATCAGAAGTATATGTTTTAACAAAAGATGAAGGTGGTCGTCATACACCGTTCTTCACTGGTTATAGACCTCAATTTTATGTTCGAACAACTGATGTAACAGGTGCAATTACTCAATTTACTGCTGATGATGGATCAGTTGTTGAAATGGTAATGCCAGGTGATCGTATTAAAATGACAGCTGAATTAATTTATCCTGTTGCGATTGAAGAAGGTATGCGCTTTGCTATTCGTGAAGGTGGTCGTACAATTGGAGCAGGTGTAGTTTCTAAAATTGTTAAATAATTAAAATTTTTTATGGAAATGAAAACGAATACAAAAATTCGTGTAAGATTAGAATCGTTCAATCATGAACTTTTAGTTTCTTCATGTCAAAAAATAATTGATACTTTAAATAACGCATCTTTAAATTCGATTGGAATGGTTACATTACCAACTTCAAAACGAATTTATTGTGTGTTAAGATCACCTCACGTTGATAAAGATTCACGAGAACATTTTGAAATTCGAATTCATAAACGAATTTTAGAAATTTATTATGATCCAGAAGTTTCGATTTTTGATTTATTAGCAGAAATTGATTTAGCCCCTGGAATCTTTTATCGTATTTGTTTATCTTAAGTAAAATTTACTTAAGATAAATAAATACAGATAAAAGAATAAAAGTTTTAAGAATTTCATAATTAGTTGTTCAATTATCATAAACAAACCACAATTAGTTATATTTGACTTTTTAATTAATTCAATATAACATAATTTAAAACTTATTTATAGAAATTAAAAGTAATGGCTGTACCTAAAAAACGAACTTCAAAATCGAAAAAG
>Ga0163180_10000756_pt1 | contig 18711 bp, 17 predicted proteins | sample AtlANTMetagenome_2_FD_109647 | JGI IMG/M metagenome (GOLD analysis project Ga0163180, IMG submission 109647) | Marine eukaryotic phytoplankton communities from the Atlantic Ocean - Atlantic ANT 4 Metagenome | ecosystem: Environmental > Aquatic > Marine > Oceanic | place: North Atlantic Ocean...
CGCTCTTTGGCCAAGCGCACCTCATTCCGGGCAACCGAGTAACGGTAACCGTTGAAAAAGGGTCAAAATCAGACATTGTTGCAAACTTTAACGTAACAGAAAATGAATTTGAGGTGTTTTTAGGCTTAAAACGGCAAAAAAAATACATTTTGGAAACTTCAACTGATTTGAACCAATGGGATACAGTTCAAGTTATTGAAGCCAAGGGAGATAAGGTGAGTATAAAGCCTGAGTTTGATTTTCGAAGTGGAGCCCGTTTCTTTCGGGTTCTGGAGCAGCCATAGCGCCGCGCTTGGCCAAGCGCAGGCCGTTTGGAATTTGCTTGGCCAAGCGACTTTGTGAAATTTTTCACAAATTCACTTGGACACCTTCGTCGAGGGCTGTACTTTTTCCGCGAGGGGTTGATTGAGCGATGAAAGCAACCGAGATAGGTTACAATTCAAAAATCGAGGGAAATGTGGTTCACACCCGCCTTGACTCTGCAGTTAGTTGGTTCCGAAAGAATTCGCTTTGGCCCATGCCGATGGGATTGGCTTGTTGTGGAATAGAATTGATGGCCGTTGGGGCAAGTCGTTTTGATATTTCCAGATTTGGATCAGAGGTGATGCGTTTTTCTCCACGTCAATCAGACGTGATGATCGTGGCTGGCACCGTGACATATAAGATGGCACTTGCGGTGCGAAGAATTTATGAGCAGATGCCGGAGCCGAAATGGGTTATCGCAATGGGGGCATGCGCATCAAGTGGAGGCATGTATCGAAGCTACGCAACCCTACAAGGTGTAGATCGTATTTTGCCTGTTGACGTCTACATAAGCGGCTGTCCCCCTAGGCCTGAAGCTGTTCTTGAGGCTTTGATGAAATTACAAAACAAAATTTCGAAAGAGCCTCATATCGCCGACAAGAAACCGGCCAGAGATCGTGGGCTGATTTTATCTTAAGATTTGAATGACGGCTAAGCAGCTTGCCAATAAAATCAAACGTAAATTCAAGGGCATCATTTCAGATATCCATGAATTTCGTGGTGAATTAACATTGGAAGTTTCCGATTCTTCTCAAATTTCTGAAGTGTGTCGTTATGCAAAAGAGGAGCTAGGATTCGATTACCTTGTAGATTTATGCACTATTGATAATGATGATGATACGCCACGGTGGACTGCGGTTTATCACATTTATGGATATGGGCATCTTCAACACCTTCGTTTAAAGACAAGCGTTAGCGAGGAAGATTCTGAATTTCCTACAGTTACAACTGTTTGGAGAACTGCCAATTGGCACGAGCGTGAGGCTTACGATATGATGGGTATTCGTTTTACAGGTCATCCCGATTTACGTCGTATACTTATGTGGGAAGGCTATCCTTATTACCCATTAAGAAAAGATTTTCCACTTGAGGGTAAGCCAAGTGAAATGCCAGATGTTGCATTTACGGATCCTATTCCTCTTGAGGGTGGACCTTTTGTTACTCTTGCCGGAGGTGAAGACGCTGCTGCTCGCGAACCTAGAGTGCGTAAAACAGAATAAACGAATGGCAGAATACCAGAACATTCAGGTAAGTGATTCAATTGCGAGATCTGCGCAAGCCATGGATGAGTTACAAGATGTTCAAGGTGAAAAAATGACACTGAACATGGGGCCATCGCATCCGGCTACACATGGTGTCCTGAGATTATCGCTTGAGCTTGACGGAGAAATTATAGTTAAGGCAGTTCCTGAAGTTGGTTACCTTCACAGGGGTGATGAGAAAATTGCTGAGAATATGACATATTCTCAATTTTTACCATACACCGACAGGTTGGATTACTTGGCTCCACTATCAAATAATGTCGCTTACGCTTTGGCTGTTGAAAAATTATTAGGTGTAGATTCAAAATTGCCTGAGCGTTGCCAGTATATTAGAGTTATTTGTTGTGAACTCGCTAGAATATCAGCCCATTTGCTTGGCTTGGGTGCATATGCTATGGACGTAGGTGCTCTTACTGTTTTCCTTCATACTTTCAATGAACGGGAAAAAATTTATAATTTAATAGAGGCTCTAACAGGTGCTAGGCTTACCACAAGTTATACACGAATTGGCGGGTTGTCTCGGGATTTGCCTGAAGGTTGGACTGATGAACTCGCAAAGTTTAATAAGGAAATTTTACATGCTATTTCAGAAGCTGACCAATTACTGACAAGAAATAAGATTTTTTTGGATCGAACCAAGGACGTTGGTATTATTTCAAAAGAAGAGGCAATTGACTTTGGCTTATCAGGACCAAACTTGAGGGGCAGTAATATTGAGTATGATATTCGCAAGGCGCAACCCTACTTGGTTTATGACCAATTAGATTTCGACATACCCTACGGTGAAGTAGGTGACTGTTACGATCGTTATCTCATCAGAATGGAAGAGATGCGACAGAGTGTCCGTATCCTCGATCAATGTCTAGCTAACTTGCCAACAGGCCCGATTAGTATTGATGATGGCAAGATTGTATTGCCTAATAAGCAGAAAGTTTTGTCTAGCATGGAGGAATTAATTCACCAATTCATGCTAGTTACTCAGGGGCAAAACGCCCCTGTAGGTGAAATATACTTTGGAGCTGAAAACCCAAAAGGTGAATTAGGTTTTTATATTAATAGCAAAGGGGGTGGTGTTCCTTATAGAATGAAGATAAGAGCTCCATCTTTTGTGAATTTATCTATATTGGAGCACATGCTCCCCGGCCATATGATGAGCGATATCGTCGCTATTCTTGGATCATTAGATTTCGTGATGGGGGAATGCGATCGATGAGTTTTAAGGTAACTAAGACAATCGATAGAGAAGCGAATCGCTTGGTTAAAAACTATCCGGAAAAACGAAGCGCTTCATTGATGGTATTGCATGCTATCCAGGAAGAGTTTGGCTACATCTCCAAGGATGCTGAAGTATGGGCTGCTGAGAAGTTAGGGCTGAAGCCGATCAACATCCACGAGTTGGTTACTTTTTACCCAATGTTACGCGAGCACGATCCCGGCAAGACCGTAGTGCGTGTTTGCCGGACGCTGAGCTGTGCCTTGGCGGGGAGCCACAAGTTGCACGGGCACATCTGCGACAAGCTTGGCTTGGATAAAAATGGTCACGGCCTGCAGAGGACAAAAGATGGCAAATTCGGTGTGGAATTTGCCGAGTGCTTGGCCAGTTGCGGCACGGGGCCGGTGATGATGTGCAACAATGATTTTTACGAAGCCGTCTCCAACGAGGAGTCGGAGGAGATCCTGAAGAAATACGACGCATGAAGATGGTTGCCGAACTAGGATTCGAACCTAGACAAAGTGAGTCAGAGTCACTCGTGCTACCGTTACACCATTCGGCAGTGCCGTCGCGGGATAAAGATTGATTTAGGGTTAGGAGTCAAGGCGAAAGCAGATGCCAAGCGAATACAAACTGGTTTTGAGACACGTCGACGAGGCGGGGTACACCAACGATATCAAGTGTTACCAAAAGCACGGCGGCTACAAGACCATGAAGAAGGTTTTCAAGCTTAAGGCGAAGAAAACCAAGAACGGCGCTGTTACTCCGCAGGAGGTGATTCGCAAGGAGGTGCTGACTTCCGGGCTGCGGGGCCGGGGTGGAGCCGGTTTTTCCGCTGGCATGAAGTGGAACTTCGTGAATCGCAAGTCAGGCAAGCCTATCTATCTTTTATGTAATGCTGATGAGTCTGAGCCAGGCACCTTCAAGGATCGTCAAATCATTCACAAGGACCCTCATCAGCTAATTGAGGGCATGGTGATCGCATGCTATGCCAACGATGTCAATTTAGCATACATATACATTCGCGGCGAATTTCCCGAGGGCGCGAAGATCCTAAACCGGTCGTTACAAGAGGCACGCGATGCCGGTTTTCTGGGTAAGGGCATTTGTGGAACGAATTACAACCTCGAGATTCATGTGCATCGTGGTGCGGGCGCGTATATTTGTGGTGAGGAAACCAGTTTGATCGAGTCTCTAGAAGGCAAGCGGCCCTATCCCAGGATTAAGCCACCGTACTTCCCTGCTGCTCTTGGTCTGTACATGTGTCCGACCATAGTTAACAACGTTGAGACACTTTGCAATGTTCGGCACGTGATGGAGATGGGGGGCGATACCTACGCTGCGCTAGGTACTCCGGGTAATACAGGGACGCGCATAGTCAGCCTTAGCGGACAGGTTAAGCGCCCTGGATATTATGAGATTGAGGTTGGCAAGGCTACCCTCGGCGATTTAATCCACGGCGAGGAGTTTGGCCAGGGGCTGCTCGATGGCCGCAAGTTACAGGCGATCATCCCCGGCGGTTCGTCCTCGAAAGTGTTCAAGGCCGGCGAGTCGTTCAAGATCAAGGCCAAGGACAAACAGGGGAAGGACGTCGAAGAAAAACTCGACCTGCTAGATATTCCTTACGACTTCGACACGCTCATGAAATGCGGGTCAATGTCCGGATCGAGCGCGATCATAGTGATCGATGACTCGGTCGATATCGTCGAGGCGCTTGGCAATTTGTCCGATTTTTATGCGCACGAGAGTTGCGGCCAATGCACACCTTGCCGCGAAGGTTCGCTCTGGATGGCCAAGGCGCTCAAGCGCATGCGCAGTGGCCAAGCGCGCAAGGCCGATGCGGATTATCTCAAGCACATTGCCCATAACATTCAGGGTCGGACAATTTGCGCGTTCGGTGAGGCTTGCGCTTGGCCTGTACTAAGTTTTGTCGACAAGTTCCGCGATGACTTTGTGAAGAAAGGTGCTGAAGACGAGGCCCGCTTGGCCAAGCAGCAAAAAGAGGAGGCGGCAAACTAGCATGGCGGCTAAGGACACAAAACCGGCAGTCGAAACCGTGACGGTGAAGGTGGATGGGCGTCCCGTCGAAGTTCCACGCATGACTCCGAATTGGGAGGGGAAACCGGAGCCAACCACCGTATTGCAGGCCTGCAAACAAGCAGGTATCGAGATCCCTCACTACTGTTATCATCCCAAGCTGCCGGTCTCAGGCAACTGCCGCATGTGCCTCGTGCACGTCGCGATGCCGGGCCGCCCCGGGGCGGATGGCAAGCTGCCGATGAACGAGGACGGCACTCCCAAGGTGTTTCCGATGCAGCTTCCGTACGAGCCGCAGACCCCTCGGGGCGTGATCGGCTGTGCCACAGGCATCATTCCGGGAATGGAGATTTACGCGAGTAGCCCTGAGACCAAGGAGATGCGCGAGGCAATAATGGAATCCTTGCTCATCAATCACCCTCTCGATTGTTCGATTTGCGATCAAGCCGGTGAATGCAAATTGCAGGAGTACTCGTATGATCATGGTCAAGCTAAGAGTGAGTTTGAGGAGTTTAAAGTTCATAAGCCCAAGGCAATAAATTTGGGCCCAAGAATTACTCTAGATGCTGAGAGATGTATCCTATGTACCCGCTGCATTCGTTTCACAAAGGATATAGTTGGAGATGATGCGTTGGGTATCGTGAATCGTGGTAGCTATAATACAATTTCCACCTATCCCGGAGAGTCTTTTAATAACAATTATACATTAAACACTGTGGACATATGTCCGGTTGGGGCATTGACATCAAATGATTTTAGATTCCAGATGCGTGTCTGGTTTTTAAAGGAAACCAAAAGTATTTGTACTGACTGCGGTAGCGGTTGCAACGTGTTGATCGGTTCCCGTGAGAATAAGATGTACCGTTATGAGCCTCGACAAAACGATGCGGTAAACGGTCATTGGATGTGTGATTCTGGTCGATTGAACTATAAGTGGATTGGGCGTGAGGATCGCCTAAATATGATCAAAAGCCCAAAGGGTGCCATCCCTTGGCCCATGGTTCTTAAGGAAATATCCGAGCACCTTGGTTCCGTTGAAAGAGGTTCAGTTGCGATTGTGGCTTCAGCTAGGCAAACTAATGAAGAGCTTTACCTGCTTAACCACTTGGCAAAGCACCTGGATGCGACGACTGATTCCGTACCGCGCCGTGGCAAGGCAGATCACCTAATGATCGTCGAGGACCGGAACACTAACACGACCGGGGCGCAGCTCACCGGGATTACGACCAAGCGCGTCGGCTCGAAACTGTCGTCGATTGCGAAGAGTATAAGCGATGGCAGGGTGAAGACTCTGATTGTTTTTGGTGAGGACGTCACGAAGTACGGCATTGATTCAAAGTTGCTGAAGAAAGTCACACTCATCGTAAGCGACATCCTGCCGAACGAAACCACAAAGTTGGCGGATTACTTACTTCCCGGTTGTGCGCATGCGGAGAAGCGCGGCACATTTACCAACGTGAAGGGTCGAGTACAGAAATTCATGAAGGCATTGGAACCGCCTGGCGACGCACTGCCGGAATGGGAGGTGCTGCACGAGCTTGTTCACAACGTGACTGGGCTGGACGGATTCAAGAGTATTGAGGGATTGTTCAACCAGATGGCCGGCGAGGTGAAGTCGTTCAAGGAGGCTGAACTGACTTGGGCTGGCCTAGGCGATCTCGGTGCAGACGTAAAGTTGTAATGCCGGAGTTTATCACAGAACTGCTGACCAATCACCCGTGGCTGATCGTGGCCATCAAGGTGCTGGGTGTGTTCGCGGTGGTGATGCCTATGGTGGCTTATTCGGTGGTTGCGGAGCGGCGTATTTCTGCGTTTATTCAGGATCGAGTCGGGCCGAACCGGGTAGGAATCCCATTCACAAATATAAAGTTGCTAGGCCTGGGTCAACCTTTGGCTGATGGTCTAAAGTCGTTTTTGAAGGAAGATTTTACACCGGGTCATGTGAAGCGAATTTATTACTGGATGGCACCTGCTGTATCGATGACTCCGTCGTTCATCGTCTTTGCTGTGATCCCGTTTGGTTCCATGCTGGGGATGCAGAAAATGGTAATCGCCGATTTGAACGTAGGTATACTTTTTACTTTCGGTATAGTTTCGTTGGGTGTTTATGGCATTGTATTAGCTGGATATTCAGCAAATTCTAAATATCCTTTTCTAGGTGGGATTCGGTCTAGTGCTCAGATGATTTCATATGAGATTGCGATGGGCATGTCGGTAGTTCCTGTTTTTATGCTTGCTGCGGATCCAGCTTGGCGTGATGAATTAACGCCAGCCTGGAAGGCATACCTTGAGGGAACAGGGTTGTTGAATCTTTCCAGTGTGGTTGCTTATCAGAGCGACAGCCTATTTAGCTGGTTGATTTTTAAACAGCCTATTGCCTTTTGGATTTTCCTTATTTCAATTTTCGCAGAGACCAATCGCCTTCCGTTTGACCTTCCAGAGTCTGAAACTGAATTGGTTTCAGGATACAACACGGAATACAGCTCAATGAGATTCGCCCTTTTTTTTATGGGTGAATATGCTGCTATGATCGCTGGATCTGCCCTGATGGTTGTACTGTTTTGTGGAGGTTGGACTCTACCATTTGGAGAATATTTTAATACTCCAGCTCAAGGGCTTGTTCAGGGAATTGTTCACATCCTAGTTTTTATAGGCAAAATCGCTGTTTTTCTTGGTCTAATGATCTGGGTGCGATGGATGTTGCCGCGTTTTAGGTATGATCAGTTGATGAATATCGGCTGGAAACGGTTCCTGCCGGTAAGCCTGGCAAACATTATCCTGACAGCCATTGTGCTTTGGGCAGTAGCGTAGAGGTCGTAAATGAAAGTAAAACGTGCAAAACTAAGTTGGCTTGAGCGTCTCTATATCCCTTCGATACTGAACGGGTTTAAGGTAACGATGCGGCATTTTTTTTCATGGAAACGATCTGAGGTTTACGCGGACAAACAGTCTAATTTTGCCGCCAAGACGACGATGCAGTATCCGGAGGAGAAATGGCCTGTGCCAACCGGATATCGCGGCGCGCCTTATTTGGTAAAGGACGTCGACAACAGTACGAAGTGTGTCTCTTGTCAGCTATGCGAATTTGTCTGTCCTCCTAAGGCGATTCGAATTACGCCGCCTGGAAGAGACGGTGATGTTGATCGAGAGGGGGCGGAGAAAATGCCCGAAGCATTTGATATCAATATGCTTCGTTGCATTTATTGTGGTTTTTGCCAAGAAGTTTGTCCAGAGGAGGCAATTTTTTTGCTCAAGGATTATGTTATCACTGGGGAGAATCGTGAGGAGTTAATTTACGACAAGGAGAAATTACTCTCGCTAGGTGGATTGGATCAACGTGCCTACGATCACCATGTTCAGGAGGGTGTTGATGAGGGCATCAAAAAGTGGGAAAAGAAAACTCAGGACGCTAAAAACCAAGCTGAGTTTCATTAGAGAAAAATGGAATCCATTTTGTTCAACATCTTCGCTGTGCTGGCCGTGCTGAGCGCGCTCTTAGTTGTGGTGAACCCTTTGAGCAGAAGCCCGGTGACGAGCGCGATGTTTCTCGTTACTACGATGATCTCTATTTCCGGACTATTTGTGCTGCTGAATGCGTATTTCCTCGCTGCTGTGCAGATCCTAGTCTACGCCGGGGCGGTGATGGTTCTGTTCCTGTTTGTCATCATGCTGCTGGACGTTCAGGAAACAGCTCGGCGGAAGCTACGGATCGTTAGCCTCGTGATGGGCTTTGCTGCTGTGGGGGCGTTGTTTGGAGTGTATAAGAGCTCGGTCGAGGCTACCTATGAAGATGTCGAAGCCGTTGATGAAGTAGTTGTTGGTAGTACGGAAGCGCTTGCCCGAGGGCTATTCAGTAAAGATAACGGATTTATACTGCCGTTCGAGATTGTCTCGATCTTGTTGTTAGTTGCAATGATCGGGGCAATTTTGTTGAGTAAAAAGGAGCTGCGATGATGGAACCCACCTTGAGTCATTACCTGTTGGTGAGTGGGGCTTTGTTCTCGATCGGCCTGTTGGGTGTGATCGTGAGGCGCAACCTGTTGATCATCTACATGTCGCTCGAGTTGATGCTCAACGCCGCAAACGTGGCGCTGGTCGCCATGTCGCGCTTCAACGGAAATCTGGACGGGCAGGTCATGGTGTTTTTCATCATCACCGTGGCGGCTGCCGAGGTGGCGGTTGGCCTGGCGCTGATCGTGGCCTTGTACCGAAAACGCCGAACCGCCGAGGTAGAGGATTTGGCGACGATGAAACTTTAAGATGGAATTCGCTGCTTGGCTCATCCTGTTGCTGCCGTTGATTTCAGCGGTGACGATCGGCATTGGTGCGTTTCGCTCCAAACCGATCAGCGCAGGGATTTCCATCGCAGCAGTCGTGGGGTCGTTCATTTTGACAATCGTCATGGTGGCAACCGGGGATGCTAACATACATTCCAAGGTCAGTTGGTTGGCGATCGAAGGGCTGAGTGTGGACATCGGTTTGCAGATCGACAATCTGAGCAAACTGATGCTCTGCGTCGTGACTGGTGTGGGGAGTTTGATTCACATTTTCTCGCTCGGCTACATGAAGGAAGATCGTGATTTTTCCCGCTACTTCGCCTTTCTGAGCCTGTTCATCTTTTCGATGCTCGGCATCGTGCTGGCCGACAACTTTGTAATGATGTTTATCTTTTGGGAGTTGGTCGGTGTTTCGAGCTATCTGTTGATTGGTTTCTGGTTCGAGAAACCAAGCGCAGCCGATGCGGCGAAAAAGGCGTTCATGACGAACCGCGTCGGGGATTTCGGTTTTCTACTGGGTATCCTCATGGTGTGGGCAGCGTTCGGTTCGGTCAGTTTTGACGTTCTTGAAAAGGAGGAGGCGACGGCACTTTGTGGCCTGGCTGGATTCCTGATTTTCTGTGGTGCGATGGGCAAATCGGCGCAGGCACCGTTACATGTTTGGCTGCCGGACGCGATGGAAGGCCCGACCCCGGTCAGCGCACTTATTCACGCGGCGACGATGGTCGCGGCTGGCGTGTATATGTTGTGCCGTGTGTTTTTCCTGATCGAGGGCACATGGGCGATGGAGGCAATCGCCTGGATTGGGGGAGTCACCGCGTTGTTGGCAGCCCTCATGGCGGTGCAGCAGGACGACATTAAGCGAATCCTCGCCTACTCAACACTTTCGCAACTGGGCTACATGGTGATGGTGGTGGGGTTGGGCGGGGAGACTAATAACGATTATTATAAAATCACCAATGTCGCTGGAACGGATGCAGCAATGTTTCACCTGACGACCCACGCCTTTTTCAAGGCGATGCTCTTCCTTGGAGCCGGCTCGGTGATTTACGCCTGTCACCACGAACAGAACATTTGGAAAATGGGAGGTCTGCGCAACCGAATGCCGAAGACTTACTGGACATTTTTGATCGGGACATTGGCGCTCTGTGGTGTGCCTCTATTCAGTGGGTTTTTCAGTAAGGAAGCGATTCTCACAGTAGCGTACAAGGAGAGCATGCCGTTGTTTTTGGTCGCGGTTGCGGTGGCCGTGCTGACGACGTTTTACATGACTCGATTGTTCCTCGTTGCATTTTGTGGCGATCCGCGCTCTGAACATGCGGAGCACGCGAAGGAAAGTCCGGTTGTGATGACCGTTCCGCTGTTGATCCTCGCTGTGCCGTCGGTGATCGCCGGGTATTTCAATATGCACGCGCCGGATCCGTTGATCCTGTTCGCCTCGGTGATCGCGGTTGTTTTTGGCGGCCTGTTGGCGAGTGGTCTGTATCGAAATGCTACCGAGGATCCGTTGCCGGCCAAACTTGGCTTTGTGGCCAAGGCGATGAAGAGCCGTTTTTGGTTCGACGAAGTTTACCAATGGTTCATCGATAAAGTGCAGGAGAACTTGGCCAAGGTGGCTGATATAATTGATCGTTGGATTATCGCCGGTTTGTTGGTGCGTGGCGCGCACGGCTCGACCGAGTTGGCTGGGCGTGTGTTGCGCCTGGCCCAGACGGGCAACCTGCAGACGTATGCCTTCTGGTTTGCCGCCGGCTTGGCCGCGGTACTGGTGTTTGCGTTGAGTTAGAATGGACTACCTGTTTTTCATAGTGATGCTGCCGCTGTTTGCGGGTTTGGTGGTTGGGGTTATTCCCGGTGACCGAACCAGTGCCATCCGTGGGGTCACGCTCGGCGCATCCGGGTTGACGGCCCTGCTGGCACTGGTCGCTTTTTGTTCGTTCGATCCAGATGGCGGTTTGCAGTTTGAAACTGAATGGACCTGGGTCGAAAGCCTTGGTTTGAAATTTTACCTCGCGGCGGATGGCATCAACATCGGGATCATTTTCATGGGAGCCGTGGTGGCATTTGCGGCTGTCTGTTGTGCCGGTGATGTCACGCACCGGATCAAGGAATTTTACTTTCTGCTCAATCTCATGATTTGCGGCATCCTCGGAGCGTTTGCCTCGATGGATTTGTTTTTCTTTTACTTTTTCCACGAGCTGGCTCTGGTGCCGACCTTCATCATGATCGGCGTGTGGGGCAGGGGGCAGAACCGGAATTATGCCACCTACAAAATCACGCTTTACTTGAGTTTCGGGGCGCTGCTCGCGTTGATCGGCTTGATTGGCGTCTACGTGCAAACCGGTGCAGAATCATTCAGCATTCCGGATTTGATGAAAGCGGTGGAGGAGAAACCGATCATGGAATCCGCGCAACAGTGGATTTTTCCGCTGCTGATGTTCGGTTTTGGAATCCTTGTTTCGCTTTGGCCATTCCACACATGGGCACCGCTAGGTTACGGTGCCGCACCCACTGCCACCGCCATGCTGCACGCCGGGGTGCTGAAAAAATTCGGTTTGTACGGACTCATCCGCGTGGCGATCCCGATGGCGCCGGCTGGGGCGCAAACCTGGCTCGAGGTGCTGGCGTGGTTGGCCTTGGCCAACCTGTTGTTCTGTGGTCTGGTCGCTGTGCGACAGAAGGATTTGAATCAACTAATCGGTAACTCGAGTGTGGCGCACATGGGCTTCATCTTTTTGGGTATAGCTAGCCTGAACGTCATCGGTTTGACCGGCGCGGTGCTGGTGATGATCGCTCACGGCTTGCTTGCGGCACTTGCGTTTGGCTTGAGCGGCCACCTTTATCAGCAACACGGATCACTCGATATGACACGGATGGGCGGTCTGTTGCGCAAGATGCCCTTGGCCGGGACGGCGTTGCTGATGGCGATGATGGCCGGATGCGGTCTGCCGGGTTTTGCCAACTTTGCCGGAGAGATCACCATCTTTTTTGCAGCGTGGTCGGCTGGTTTTCAGATCATCACCGTGATCGCCGCGTGGAGTGCGCTGGTCATTGGCGGCCTCTACATGCTGCGGGCTATCCGAAATATTTTACACGGTTCACAGGGCGAGGATTGGGACAACGCGTCCGATGCAAAGCCCTTGGTGGCAACCGCATTTGGCCTGCTTTTGGCGATGTTGCTGGTTTTCGGTTTTGCACCGAACCTGTTAACCAAGCGCATCAATAGCGAGGTGGAAAAAATCGTGCGCTTGGCCAAGCCGGAAGGCGCTGCGCCGGAAAAAGTGGAGGTTGTGAGGAGATAGCGGCATGGGCGATCAACTAAAATTTGTCCAACTGGAAATGATGGTGGTGGCGCTTGGCCTGCTGGTACTGATCGCTGACCTCGCCATGGCGCCGTCGCGTCGACGCCTGTTGGGTTACCTGTCCGCGGTCGGCTTGTTCGTGGTGTTCCTACTCAGTTTCCGTGATGGATACACGGCGCTCGTCAACGAAAGTACCGAGGCGTTTTTCAATTCGCGCTACAAGGTCGACGGCCTGGCGCTGTTTTTTAAACGCTTCTTTTTGATCGCGGGAATTTTCGTGCTCGTGTTCGCCGTCGATTTTTCCGAGCGATTGCGCTCCGGCATGGCCGAGTATTATTCGTTCATCGTTTTCGCCCTGTCGGGAATGATGTTCGCCGCGTCGGCCAATGATTTCAGTATGCTTTTCGTGTCGATCGAGTTGATCACAATCACGTTTTATATCCTTGTTAGTTTTCAGCGGCACCGACTCCACTCACTTGAAGCAGGGGTGAAGTACCTGATTCTCGGAGCGGTCTCGTCGGCGTTCATGATTTACGGAATCGCGCTGGTGTTCGGCGTGGCGGGCAGCCTGCAGTTCGACGATTTGCACGCGCAGCAGTCCGAGTTGATCCAGAGCAAGGTGTTTCTTTTCGGCATGCTGTTCCTGTTTGCCGGGTTGGCGTTCAAGATATCCGCCTTTCCGTTTCAGGTCTGGGCGCCGGACGTGTATCAGGGTGCCCCGACCCCAACCACGGCCTTCCTTGCCGTGGGTTCCAAGGCGGCCGGTTTTGTTTTGCTGATTCGGCTTTTGGTTGCTGCGGTTCCGGAAGTGACGGCGGAATGGACGAGCGTATTGCTGGTCATCTCTGCCCTGACAATTCTTTACGGAAATCTCTGCGCCCTGCCGCAGCGCAACCTCAAGCGCCTCCTCGCCTACTCCGGAATTGCGAACGCCGGTTATCTGCTCATGGGCATTGTGGCGCAGTCGGAGGAGGGCACCGTGGCAATCCTCTACTATCTTGCCGGTTACCTGTTTACGGTGATGGCTGCCTTCATGATCATCAACCTGCTGACGAAAGAGGGTGAGGGCGAAGACATCTCCTGCCTCTCCGGTCTGAGCAAGCGCTCCCCGTTCCTTGCGTTCGCGATGACGCTGGCTGCGGTGTCGCTGGCCGGCATCCCGCCGTTGGCCGGATTTTTCGGTAAATTCCTGCTGGTCAAGTCCGTCGCCACCGAGGCGTTCGGTAACACCTGCTTTTTTGTACTGCTGGCCGTGGCTGTTTTTGGCGTGGTCGTTTCCATCTATTATTACTTTGGGATCGTCCGGACGATTTTCTGGGGAAGGAGAAAAGCGGATGAACCGACTCCACCGCCGGTGACCATTGGGCTGCCGGTTCGCATCGTGCTCGGGTGCTGTGTGGCGGCGATGCTTTACCTTGGCCTGCTCCCGAACAAGCCTGTCAAGTGGGCTGAAACCGCCGCCAAGGTGGAGGTAACCAGCAAGTAACCCACGGGCTTACCGACGGGCGAATAGCTTGCCGGGCAACTGCTTGGCCAGGCGCTTCATTTCCAATCCCAACAACGCCACAGAGACGCTCGACACCGGGAGGCCGGTCCTGTCAATGAGCGTATCGATTGGCTGCTCGGTTGCGTCCAATACGTCGAGGATCTTTTGCTCCGTCTCGGTGAGGTTAGCCAGGGGCAGGTTGGGTGGGTCGTCCGCTTGGCCAAGCGCCAGATTTTCGAACTCCGCGAGAATGTCATCCGCATTTTCGCAGAGGACTGCGCCCTCGCGGATCAAGTTGTGGCAGCCGCGGCTCTGCGGCGAGTCCACCCGACCGGGCACGGCGAACACCTGCCGGTTGTTGTCCGCTGCCATATTGGCGGTGATCAGCGAGCCGCTTTTCAGGTCGGCCTCCACCACCACGGTGCCAAGCGTCATCCCGGCGACGATGCGGTTGCGGATTGGGAAGCTCTGCTTGTCGCCCTTCCGGTTGAAGGGGAACTGGGTAAGCACGGCGCCGTTCTCCGAGATGCGTTCGTACAGCTCCGCGTTTTCCGCCGGGTAAACAATGTTGATGCCGGTGCCGAGCACGGCGAGGGTTCGGCCCTTGGCCGAGAGGGCGCCCTGATGCGAGGCGGAGTCGATGCCGCGCGCGCCGCCGCTGACCACCGTGATGCCTGCGCCGGCAAGTTGGTACGCGAGTTTGCGGGCGGTGTCCTGGCCGTAGTGGGTCGTCCGGCGCGCGCCGACCATCGAGATGCTGTTGCGATCCTCCGGCAACAGCCGGCCTTTCACGTAAAGCACGATTGGAGGATCGTAGATTTCCCGTAGCAACTCGGGATACTCGTCGTCCTCTTGAAAAATGAGCCGCGCCCCGAATTCCTCGACTCGTTTCAGTTCACCGGCCAGGTCGGTTGTGGTTTCCCACTGTCGGATGGTTGAGGCCAGATCATCCCCGATTCCCTTCACACGCCTGAGCGCAGCGAGCGGTGCCTCGAGTACCTTGGTTGCCACCCCGAAAAACTCGAGCAGTTGGCGGGTCCGAATCGGCCCGATTCCCTCGAGTAAAATCAAAACCACCAAAGCCTCACGTGGAGTCATGGCTGGAAACTAAAAACGGATGGAAGAAAAACCAATAAAAAAGACGGCCGTTCGGCCGCCTTTTGGAAAGATGTTGGGCGTTGTCAGACTTCTGAGGTGCAGGCGTCGTAGAATTCGAGGAATTGGTTTTTTTCCTCGGTGTCGCGGACGCGCATCGCGGCTCGTGGGTGCTGGTTCAGTATGCCGGTGACGACGTAGGGGATGAGGGCGCCCCACTCCTTGGTTCGCCGGAGCGGCATGAGGTGATCCTGCAACAGCTTGAAAATGGGGCGCAGGTTGAACTTGGGGTTTTTCAGGAAGCCAAGTAGCAGTTCCATCGGGCAGTTGCCAGCGCCCCGGCCAAGGCCGAGCATAGTGGCGTCGATCCGGTTGGCGCCTTGGATGATCGCCTCGATGGTGTTGGCGAAGGCGAGCTGCATGTTGTTGTGCGTGTGAATGCCGACCTCCTTACCGGTGGCGTTGGCCATGGCGACATACTTCTTCACCAGTGCGCGGATTTGCTCGTGGTAAAGCGCGCCGTAACTGTCCACAACCACCACGGTCTCGACCGGTGTCTCGGCAAGAGTCTCGAGGGCCTTGTCGATCTCGGAGTCGGCCACGGTGCTGATCGCCATGATGTTGCAGCAGGTCTCGTAACCCTTGTCGTGTGCGTCCTTGATCATTTCCACCGCGGTGGGAATCTGGTGTGCGTAGGTGGCCACACGGATGCAGTCGAGCACGCTCTCGTCGGACGGGAGGATGTCGGTTTTGTAGTCGGTTTTTCCGGCGTCGGCCATTGCGGTGAGTTTGAGGGGTGTGTCGTTTTCACCGACGATGCGGCGGATGTCGTCCTCGTCGCAAAATTTCCAGTCGCCAAAATCGGCCCGGGCAAATTGATCCTTGGAGGCCTTGTAGCCGAGTTCCATGTAGTCGATGCCAGACTCGATGCAGGTGTCGTAGACGGCCTTGACGAAATTGTCCTCGAACTTGTGGGCGTTGATCAGGCCACCGTCACGGACGGTGCAGTCGAGCACCTTTATTTCCGGGCGGAATGTCACCCAAGGCGCGTTTTCTTTCGGTTCACTCATGATATTCTACTGGCCAAATGAGTGCATCGTGCAATGAAAGTTTGCCGCGACGTTCACACTCCTTGGCGAAAAAGGGCGGCAAATCTCGTAAAAACTGGGCTAAAAGAAAAGCGTTAAAAGGGCCAAAACCGATTTTTCTTTTCCGCTTGGCCAAGCGCTATTTCGCGTAGATGGCGTTGATTGGGTGGATGTCGAGGATGTTCGGGTGGATGCCGCCAATGCGATCCGGATGATAAATGTTGATGCCGACATAAAAGAAAAGTGGGAAGATTGGCAGTTCGTCGTTGATCAACATGGTCTCCGCCTGTCGGAACAATTCGTGACGCTTGGTTGGATCGGTGGTGGCATTGGCCAAGCGGATGGTCTGGTCGTAATGCTCATTGCTCCAGCCGGTGCGGTTGTTGCCGTTCTGGCTCATGAACATGTCGAGAAAGGTGTTGGGGTCGTTGTAGTCGCCGATCCAACTACTGCGCGAGACGTGGTAGTCCAGCGCGCTTTGCGCGGAGAGGTAGACCTTGTTTTCCGCCTGTCGCAGCTTGATCTGGATGCCAAGCGTCTCCTTCCACATCCGCTGCAGCTCGACGGCGATGTTGCGGTTGAGTTCGCTTGAGTTGAACAGGTACTCAAAGTCGGTGGGGAAACCGTTGCCGTCAGGGTAACCTGCCTCAGCCAGGAGCCGCTTGGCCAAGCGGACGTCGTGCGACAGCCCCTCCGGCGAGGTGTAGTTACCGGTGCCGGGTGGGACAAAGTGCCGGGCCAAGCGCTCGCCGCCCTTGGTGTATTTCTCGACAATTCTCGCCTTGTCGACTGCCAGCGCCATCGCCTTGCGTACGCGGGGATCATCGAGCGGTTTTTTGGTTGTGTTGAACCGCACGAAGTAACTGCCGAGGTAATCGAATTTGTGAAAACTGGGGCGGGTGCTGAGCGCGTCGAGCAACTCGGTGGGCACGAGGCTCTTGTCCCAAATCACATCCGCTTGGCCGGCCTCGAACAGGTTGATCGCAGTAGTCGGGGAATCGACCGGGAGAAAATCGACGATGTTGTTTTTCGTGTTGGTGGCATCCCAGTACTGTTCGTTTTTCCGCAGCCGAACCCGGTCGCGCACGTGCCAAAAGTCGAGCGTGTGCGAGCCACTGACCGGGAGGGGCTTGCTTAGGCACCATTGGTCGCCGTGTTGCTCGATGGTTTTTTGCGGCACAACAGCGAGCGTCCAGAACGCGCACAACTCGAGGAAAAACGGGGTGGGGCCGGTCAGTTCGACTCGGACGGTCTGTGGGTCGACGGACTTGGCACCGAGTTGGGTGAGGTCGGAGATTTTGCCACTGTTAATCGCCTCGGCGTTTTTGACGTAAAAAAGCATGCCGGCATAGTCGCTGGCAGTGAGCGGGTTCACGGCGCGTTGCCACGAGTATACAATATCGGCGGCCGTGATCGGCTCACCGGTGGACCAGCGGAGATTCTCCCGAAGGTGAAAAGTATAGACCGTCCCGTCGTCCGAGATTTCCCAGCGCTTGGCCAAGGCCGGCTCAGCCTGGGCGGTGACGGCGTTGAACCGGGTGAGGCCCTCGAACATCGCGGAGACGATCCGGCCATCCGCCTGGCTGGTGATGATCGCGGGGTCAAGCGCCTCGGGGTCGGGGCCATTGATGACAGTGAAGTCGGCCCGGTCATGCCGCTGAAAGCAGCCCGCTTGGCCAAGCAGCAACAGGCACAAAAAAAGCGTTCCCGCCAATCGCACAGGAACGCTTTTGAAAGTCATGGGCGACCTCCGGTTACTTCTCTTCCTCGCCTTCGGCGGGTTGTGCCGGAGTCTCCGGAGTCTCCGGAGTCTCTGTGGTGGCTGCGTCCGGTGTCGGTGTGGTCTCGGTGCCAGTCGGGGTTTCGGTGTTGTCCGTGTTTTCCGGTGTTCCCGGTGCGGTTGCCGGAACCTCGGTGCCGGTTGGGCCCGGAGTCCCGGGCGCGGTTGGCGGTATGGTGACTTCCTGATTTGCGGCTTTGGGCGCCTCGCTCAATCCTGACTCCAGTGCGCTTTTGTTCCCGTTGCTGCCGATGACGGCCAGCACAAGGCAGAGGATCAGGAAGAGGGAGGCGGAATATTTGGTGAAACGGGTGAGGACGTTGCCCGCCCCGGCACCAAGCGCCATGTCGAGCGCGCCGCCTCCGAATGCCAGACCGGAACCGGATTCCTTTTTCGGTAGCTGGATCAGGATCAACAGTACCAGGAAGAAACAGTTCAGAACCAGAACGGTGGTTAATAATGTGATAAGAATGCTCATGTTCGTTTGTCGTTAAATTGAGTTTTTAATCAGCTCGGAAAAGACCCTCACATCGAGTGAGGCTCCGCCGACCAGGGCGCCGTCTACGTCCGGTTGGCTCATCAGTTCCCGAGCGTTATCCGGTTTCACGCTGCCGCCATACTGGATGCGCACTGCCTTGGCTGTGTCGGCATCGAACAAATCCGCCAATAGGTTGCGAATGAAAGAGTGAACCTCCTGCGCCTGCTCGGCGGTGGCAGTTTTGCCTGTGCCGATGGCCCAGACCGGCTCAGAGGCGATGACCGTGCCGAGCATTTCATCCGTGGTCAAGCCCTCCAAGCTACCGCGCACCTGTGTGCCGACAACGTTCTCGGTGTTGCCTGACTCGCGTTCCTCGAGTTGTTCGCCCAC
>Ga0163180_10000757_pt1 | contig 18680 bp, 17 predicted proteins | sample AtlANTMetagenome_2_FD_109647 | JGI IMG/M metagenome (GOLD analysis project Ga0163180, IMG submission 109647) | Marine eukaryotic phytoplankton communities from the Atlantic Ocean - Atlantic ANT 4 Metagenome | ecosystem: Environmental > Aquatic > Marine > Oceanic | place: North Atlantic Ocean...
AAGAAACATTATTGGTGAACGTGTATTAGGTTTACCAAAAGAGCCAGACCCATACAAGGGTCTCCCATGGGAAGACATCCCAAAAAACTAACGGCTTAGAAAATAACTTTTACGCAGGGTTGATTTCTATTTCTAATGACTTCAAACCTCTGAGCATAAAACTTGGCAAGTAATCAAAATTATTTGCAGCTGTTAGCTCATACGTATCTATTCTTTTAACTAATTCCTCTAGAGCTACACGAAGTTCAAGCCTTGCCAAACTTGCACCCAAACAATAGTGGGCGCCTTTAGCAAAAGCTAAATGACTAAACAGATCATCTCTGTCCGGGTCAAAATTATCACCATCAGGAAAAATACTCTCATCACGATTAGCTGATGCAAACATCACAACCATTCTTGTACCTGCTGGAATTTTTGTACCTGCAACCTCCACATCATTCTTAGCAAATCGCCAAAATCCTTGTGTAGGAGTAGTCATTCTCACGGTTTCTTCTACTACTTTTCCAGCTCTCTCGGGATCATCCCTTAGCATCTCCCACTGTTCAGGGTTTTCGCCGAGTAAACGCATCATTTCTGTCAGTGTTTTAGTAGTAGTTTCATTTCCCGCCACTATGATCTGCGAGATAATACTGAGCATTTCCTCCATAGTAAGTGGTTCATCAGGAAGATCCGGATCCTCATCTTTATCTATACGCGCATTCAGTAAATTAGTGAGAATATCATCTTCAGGATTTTCCCGACGCTTATCAAACTGTTCCGCGAAATAATGCTGAAATTCGATAATTCCTCTTTCATGCACTAAACGTTGATCATCAGAAAGAGCGGTACCGATTGCTGCAATGTTGTCATCGCTCCAACGTTTGAAATCTGCCAGACGGTCTTCTGGAACATTTAATGCCTTAGCAATCGTCCTCACCGGTAACGGAACTGCGAATTCTTTAACGAACTCAACTTTTCCTTTACTAATAAATGAGTCGATCAAACCTGCAGAAATTTCTCTTATCACGGGTTCCAGAGAACTCACAGCACGAGCAGTAAACGCCTTGTTTACCAACTTTCGATACCGAGTTTGCTCTGGTGGGTCAATGGTTAACATTGTTCCCACTCGGTTGTAACCACCTTCTTCTTTGTAAAGTTTTCTTATTCGATCTGCTAATTCAGCATTAACTGGCATTGCTGCCCCTGCACCAGTATTTGAGGAAAAAGTATCTGTATCTTTAATTATCTCGAGGACGTCTTCGTAGCGAGTTACTAAAACTATTGGAACTCCTGCTACTTCAGTTGAGTAAACAGGACATTCCTCGCGCATCTTTTCGTAATAAAGATGTGGACACTGTTGCACAGCAGGGTCCAAAAGCTGAAATCCCTCTAGGTCCACGGATTCTTCTATCATCTAATTACTCCTATTTTGAGCAAGTCTCCTGAATAACTTTATTGATTATAAGCATCTAGATATCGATTACGAAACTAGAGTTACTTCTCCGGTGTCTCCATTAACTTCAATTTCTGCTCCATCAGGTATTCGTTTCGTAGCATCAGTTGCAGCTACTACACATGGTAGTCCTAGTTCACGACTTACTATGACAGCATGACTTATCTGGCCACCAACGTTAACTACAACTGCTCCTGCTGTCATGAACAAAGGAGTCCACGCCGGATCAGTCAATGGAGCTATTAAAATTTCTCCAGGTTCAAGCCCTCGTGGGTCAGCAGGATCGATTACAACTCTGGCTTTACCACGATAGGTTCCCGGACACCCTGGAACACCTTGAAGAACTTCTCCTACCGAAGCTGCTTCCATTTCGTCATCGCCACGCACCTCCCATTCAGTCATAGGAGGAACAACTCCATTCTTTACAAAAAATGGGGGTTCAATCGTCCACAACTGTTCATAATCGCTTGCACGTTTAGCTAGCTGCTCTGTGAAGTCCGAAGGATTAGAAACAAAAGATTCTAGCTCTTCATCTAAAAGCATGAAAATATGAGCCGGCTCTTCAAGATGTCCTTCAGCTGCCATACGGTTACCCAGTTCATAAAAAATTACACGTGATTCGTTTATGACTCTCACTAAATTAGTTTTGGTCCTCTCACGAAACTCCATCATGTTCCCGGCTACTAAAGCACCTTCAAACATTCCTATCAATTCTTCGTTGCCCATCTCTGCAAGAGTTGCCCGGATGCTTGCAATCACTTCTTGACGTTCAGCAGTTTTTGCTGACTGCCTAATTTCTGGTGCCTCACTGTCATCCTGTAACCTGACCCGATCAAGAAGAGCTAGCGCCAGCTCAGGTTTAGTCTCCCAGCTGTTAGCGCTTACTTCCCATTCATTCGGGCCTCGACAACCGAAACGGAAAATAAAATCATTCCAATCGTTTAAAAAGTCCGTCACGTCCAAATCGTCTAAAGAATCCAAACGATTCAACAGGCCTTCTACTCCCGAATCAAATTCACTAGTAAGAAGCCCAGAGTTGCGCACTTTTCGGGAAATATCCCAGAGTACGAATGAGGGTTCAGCTGAGTCAACACTACCTAAACCTGACAATACCTTCATTGGAATTGTCGGGTCACCAATGGCTTCACCAACTGCAAAAAGTAATCCTGGGGCTAACCCTGATCCAGATGAAGTTAAACAATGCAATGTAAAGCCTGAATGGTGCAACGGTTGAATTTCTCTTATTCTTGCTAAAAGTTCACTTGAGGAAGTCGAAGAAATATCAGGTCTGTTAGCGCGGAGCGCTATCGTTTCTTCTCTTCCCTGATCGAGTTCAGGCCATTCATTAAGGGTCATTATCCAGCCCGTGTGAGTATTAATACCATCTACTAGGTCAGGACGCTCATCATCGGGATGCGGCTCATAAGCTGGGACATCTGGGTGATCACCGAAAAATGCCATATCGAGTTGCTCGACGGTCAATGCAGGATTTCTAACACCTTGCATTCGAACATTCGAAAGATTTATATAGAAATACCCACCGAAAAATCCAACTGCTTCCGGCCTTACTTGAGCCATTTCGCCTTCGGCTATGTTTCCTGTTCTAACGTAGCCGTCTCTCCATCCTTGAAGCATTGCGTTTTCCCATGAATAGGTCTGCCCTAACGGAGTTGCAGGCGTAGCCAAAACTTCACCTGCATTAGCTCTCGTGTAATGAGGCCACCGCTCACTTGGAGTCCAATCACAAAACCATTTTTCGATCATTTTTTATCCCTTCCGAAATTCAAGAATATCGTCACTCGAGTCACAGTAACTATCCGGCTGGGATTATCATAATTAATGTCTGATAAGGAATAAAATATGGTCTCTTCAACAAGTCAAACTTTTTGCCGCATCTGTCACGCAGCTTGCCCAGTCGAAGTGGAAATTGAGGAAAATAAGGTCATTTCGGTTCGAGGTGTTAAAGAGGATCCTCTTTTTAAGGGGTACACCTGTATTAAAGGAAGACAAATTCCTGATCAAATAAACTCTCAAGAACGACTAAGGTTCCACCTTCAGAAAACCAAAGATGGTCATTTTGAAGAAGTTACAAGAGCTAAAGGACTTGACGAAGTCGCAAAAAAACTTGAAGAAATTATCGAACAGTACGGTTCTGGTGCGGTTGCAAGTTACACAGGTACAGGTGGTTATCAAAGTTCCTGCGCATTAGCGACTGCCGAAGCTTGGCATAAAGGAATTGGATCACATCAGCTATACACATCCGTGACAATAGATCAACCCGCTAAAACGACTGCCCCTATGCGTACAGGTGCTTGGGGTGCTGGCATTCACAACTTTCGTGACTCAGACATTTTTCTTGCCGTTGGTAACAACCCAATGGTTTCTAGTTACAGCCCGCTTGGTGGCCTTCAAGGAACTGATCCCTTTACAAAAATGCGAGAAGCAAAGAAAAAGGGAATGAAGCTTATAGTTGTAGATCCTAGAGAAACTGAACTTGCATCTTCTGCTGATATACATTTGCAACCTATTCCTGGCGAAGATCCAACGCTTTTAGCGGGGCTTTTAAATGTTATTTTTGAAAAATCTGTTTACGATCATAATTTTTGCGATGAATGGGTTGAACCTTCAACACTTGATAGTTTGATCAACTCAATTTCAAGATTTACTCCCGAATACGTTGCGAAACGTTGTGATGTTGATCAGGGCGCAATAATTGAAGCAGCATTGATGTTTGCAAATGGGGAAAAAGGAGGCGCAGGGACGGGAACGGGTCCTAGTATGGCTCCTCATTCAAGTCTGACAGAACATCTAATAATCTGTCTCAATGTTATTTGCGGACGCTATAACCGTGAAGGAGATTTAGTAGAGAGCGGCAATTTTTTATATCCCAACTCTCCAAGATTTGCTCAAGTAATACCTGCAAAAGATCCAACTCCCGGGCCTTCTTCTAGATTTAGAAATCTACGTGGTTATAGAGGTCAAATGCCTTGTTCTACTTTGGCTGACGAAATCCTTGAACCTGGAGAAGGTCAAATACGTGCACTGATAGTTAGTGGCGGTAATCCCGTTGTCGCTTTTCCTGATCAAGAACTAACAATGAGTGCACTCAAAGACTTGGATCTATTAGTTGTTTTAGATCACCGGATGACAGCTACTGCAGAATTGGCTGATTATATATTCGCTCCAAGGTTGGCTCTAGAAAGAGCTGATGTTCCCCACTTGATGGACCGTTGGTTTGCTGCCCCTTATACGAATTACACCGATGCTGTTGTAGAGGCTGAATCTGAACTTATTGCAGAGTGGGAATTCTTTTGGGAGATTGCGCGTCGGATGAACACGCCTATTGCCCTATCTGGTGGAGAACTACCACTTGATCATAAACCTACAGATGATGCGGTAATTGATCTTGTCTATTCAGATTCAAGAATGCCTATGGACCAAATTAGAGAAAATCGAGGAACTATTCACGATGGCAAAGAATATGTTGTGCAACCTGCAGATCCAGGCTGCACTTCAAAATTTAATCTCATGCCCGATGGTATTGAGGCCGAGATCGATGAGGTTTTTGAGGAAGCAACAGGGGCAGAGCTATGGCCAGGATTTGACCCTGCCATTCATACTTTTCGACTAATCAGCCGTCGCCTCAAAGACGTCCTTAACTCGTTGGGAACAGAACTGCCGCAAATTGCTGCAAGATCTACTACTAACTACGCGTACATGAGCCCTGATGACATGAAAGATCTAAAAATCAGTGACGACGATTTAATTGACATTAGTTCTCCTAGATCGACTATCACCGGTGTAGCTAAAGCAGACAGAACTCTTAGACGTGGAATCGTTTCAATGGCGCATTCTTGGGGTGGCACATCACTAACTGATGAAAAGGTCAGAGATATTGGAACACCTACCAGTCGTTTGACTTCCGCGAGAGAAGCAATAGACCCAATCAACGGAATGGTTGTATCCAGTGCTATACCTGTAAAAGTGCAACTTACAGAAGAATTTTCTCCAAACTAATTTTAGAGAATAACTTCTTCTGCTCGGAGTCTGTCGATCGTTTCCTTATCTCGGTTTAGTTCACCTAGTATTTCATCATTGTGTTGCCCTAATAATGCCGCAGACTCTCGCATTTCTGCTGGTGTATCTGAAAATCTAGCCGCAGGAACTGGTTGTCTAATTTTTCCTGCTTCTGGATGCTCCCAAACCCTTAATACTTCATTGTGTAAAACTTGAGGATCCTCTAATGTCTCCTCTCCCTCCAAAATCGGTCCACATGGCACTTGATGCTCTATAAGTTTTGGAATGATTTCATCATTCGTAACCTTTTCAAATTCTTTCGCAACTATTTCTCCCAATGCAGCAAAGTTTTCTGGATTGGAAATTGCTGCCAAGCTGCTAAATCTTTCATCGTCACAAAGCTCATCTCTTCCTAAGGCACGTAAAAGCCCGAATCTTTGTTTGTCGTTAGCCGCGAAGTAAATCAGTTGCCCATCTGAAGTGTTTGTTATGTTGTAAACCTTTGCGAGTGTAATTCCTGGACTTACATCCTCATCTAACATTGTTAGATCCATCATTCCGTCAACCCAGAAGAAATACAAACACGAATCAAGCATGGGAATTTGCAAAAACTGACCTTCACCCGTTCGTTCGCGCGAAAAAAGAGCAGCTGTGATTGCTTGTGCTGAAGTAAGCGCCGTACTTTTGTCTGCTACAAGATTCCTGACTAAATCCGGAAAAGGAATCTGTGGATTTAATTGACGGCTGACCATACTAGTCAAGCCTTGAATGACGGGATCTAAAACAGGTCTATCTGAGTATGGTCCGTCTGGTCCAAAGCCACTTATTGAACAGTAAATTAGCTTTGGATTGACTGCTTTCAGTTCGTCATAACTGAGACCTAAACGTTCGATGGCGCCCGGACGAAAATTCTGGATGAATACATCGGCTTGTTCTACCAAATCGATAACTATCTGCTTGCCCTCTTCTTTGGTTAGGTCAACCGCTAAAGAACGCTTACCGCGATTGTTGTTAACAAAAAGAGCTGAAATCCCACCTTTTGCAAATGAGGGCAATCTTGTTACATCACCTCCAATTCCAAGCGGTTCTACTTTTACAACTTCAGCTCCTTGATCAGCAAGCAACATGGTAGCTAGAGGTCCGGAAACAACTTGTGTAAGATCCACAACACGAATTCCTTCTAAAGGCCCTGTCATATCATCTCCCCTTATTTATTTTTATTTGTTAATACTACTTATCTGTTGAATCCTTGAAGAAAGTGGGGACCTCATCATCAGTTGTATCTAACATTTTTTCCAGAAACTGATGGAATCTTTGACCCCCACCTTCGTTTAGACCAAAATTTACAAATTCTTTCATTCCAGTATTTAAAGCTCTTTGTAAACGAAGACCCGTGAAATAATCTTCATCTTCGACAACGACGCGCAAAAAATCCATTTGTTTTTTGACTACATCTGCTTGTTCTTCATCTGGAGGTTGAGTATGTAAAAAAGTTTGAATCGTTTTCGAACTTCCTGGTGTTGACCCGGGAAACAACTGGGACAGCATGTATATCTTTCCATTCGCATCAAAACCAGCGATTGAAACATGAGGGAAAATTGTCCACACCCCACCAACTAGCTCAGAGATCAGCCAATCATCTTCATCTCTTCCTTCGAGTTTTGAAAAGTAGACGTCGGGTCTTGTAGCCCTCTGGTGAGGTCCCCATGAATCATAGACGGCATGCCCACCTCCTTCAGGTCCGAAAGTATTTCTGTGTAAGACCGGAAGATGGTATAGATCCAGATAGCCATCATATGCAACTTTCCAATTCGGACCTTCAATTACTTGTCTGCCAACTACATGACAATCAGCTAAGCCGAGATATTCCAACATTTCTCCGTAGCCGCATAAGAAAGTGTCAATATCTATTACTGGGTTGGTATTTAGAGTCACCCAAATCAGTCCAGCCCGTTCATCACAAGGAAGCTCAATTAAACCGTTACACTCGTAGTCAATTTGACCAAAGTGTTCTTCTTCATAAACCCCAACTAACTCACCCTGAGAATTGTATGTCCATGCATGATAAGGGCAGGCGTGACGTCTTGAGGACCCTGTGCCTTCTGGAACAACTACTGACCCTCTATGCGTGCAAGAGTTTAGAAATGCTCTTATAACTCTGTCTTCCCCCCGGGTTACTAAAACAGGGACTCCTAAAATCTCAATTGAATGATAAGAACCTGGTTGACTTAGTTCTGATGAGCAACTCAAAACAAGAGGTAGTCGACGAAAAACATTTTTCATTTCTAAATTCCATCTATCAGAATTTGTATAATTTTCAGCGGGAACCTGAAAGATTTGATCCACACGGTCTTGTGTACCGTTTTGGAAGTGTTTGAGTCCTCTTTGACCAAAAGCTAATAAACGTTCTTTGCTCATAATCACACCCCCCAATAATCAATATTTTAATTTTAAACTATGAGTAAACAAATTTAACTGTCAGACAAACCTTCTATAAAAAAATTTATTTGTTAAATGCTTCCCCAAGTCTCTCTATAAATCATGTCCTCAAGTGGTATCCGAGGATGAGATCGAGACGTTTTAGAATTTTTGGCAGGAAAACCCATACCTATAACCATCGGCACGTCATACTCATCAGGAATACTTAAGGCAGCTTTAAGTTCTTTTTGACGATAAACAGTCATTGGACAGCTGGATAAACCCTGAGAATTTGCAACGATCATTGCATTTTGTGCCATTCTTCCAATATCAAAATCTGGCCTAAGCCCACCGTCCGAGTGAATAGCAAATACCAGCGCAATAGCCGCATCTTTGATCCAATCACCAAAATCACCACTTTCAGCAACCGAATTTCTCCCTTCTTGTTCCGCGACAACTACGATTCGCCCCGTTTGTCTATTTTTACCACTTCCCGCCATTCTTGTTGCTTGCAGTACTTTCAACAAAATTTCTTCAGGAATTGGGATATTCTCAAATTCTCTTTTATCACGTTTTTCTATAACAGCTTTATAAGCATCCATACCTAATGATCGCATTAGTAGCAGGTAGGTGTCTAGATCGGGCATGATAGAAACTTGTAAAATGTTAAAAACCTAGAGGAGGATGAAATGTCTTCAAACTTGCACACTGCTTTTGACAGCCTAAAAGAACTTGAAGGCTCTGATCAGGGCCATGGGGAATGGTTTGAAGTTGATCAGAACCGGATTAATGACTTTGCTGATGCAACAATTGATCATCAGTTCATTCATGTTGACCCAGAAAGAGCTTTAGAAGAAACACCGTTTGGCGGAACAATAGCTCATGGTTTCCTTTCTCTTTCTCTTCTTGTCCATCTGACAGCAAGCCTCCCTGTTGCAATTCCGAAAATGGAAGGCCAACTAATGGGAATAAACTATGGTTTCGAGAAAATTCGTTTTATTAACCCTGTCTTAGCAGGTGCGCGAATAAGAGCTCAAAGCAAAATATCTTCAGTGGAACTGAAAGAACCGACTGCTGTGAATATAACTAGAACTATCACCGTAGAAATAGAAGGGCAAAATAAGCCTGCCATAGTAGCTGAATGGATAACACGATCAGTCTTTGCTTAAAACGTACTTATTGATCTGATAAAAATCTTATGGAAATAGAAAGTTTCAGCCCTGACATCAGTAAAGAAGCCTTGAATTTACTGAAAAAACGTCTTTTAGATACTCGTTGGCCGCACACAATTGGTGGAGACGATTGGGCATACGGTGTCCCAAATGAATGGCTACGCGAAATGGTTGACTATTGGGCAAACACATGGAGTTGGGAAAAAGTAGCTCAAGAAATAAGTCGTTATGAGCACTTTAAAGTTGAAATAGAAGGAATAAGTATCCATTTTCTTAGATCAAAAGGAACTAAAAGCAATTCAATCCCAATTATCTTAACCCATGGATGGCCTTGGACTTTTTGGGACTTTCGTGAGGTAATAACTCCACTTTCATCTCCTAAGGAAAAGGGGTCCCCATCATTTGATGTGATTGTGCCTTCACTCCCCGGTTTTGGATTCTCCACACCACTCACACATGCCGGGGTAGATGTCCCAACCGTCGCATATCTTTGGAACAAATTAATGACTGAAGTACTTGGATATGAAAATTACGCAGCACATGGCGGAGACTGGGGGTCTCTTATAACTGCGCATCTGGGTCACGCATATAGCGAAAACGTCATTGGTGTTCATCTCGGGTTACCTGTTGTACCTGGGCTAATAAGGAGTGAAATTCCTGATCACTATTGGGTTCCGGAAGAAAAAGAGTTGAGGGACAGAGCTGACGAAGCAGCACCTTCATTAAAAAGTCATCTTGCAGTACATACAAATGATCCTCATACTTTAGCTCACGCGTTAATTGACTCTCCGGTAGGTACAGCCGCCTGGCTTTGGGAACGAAGGTACAATTGGAGTGACAACAAGGGTGATATTGAGTCAGTTTTTTCACGGGAAGACCTGTGCACCAATGCATCTTTGTATTGGTGCACAGGAGCAATAACTTCATCACTAAGAATGTATTTTGAGCACTTTAATAAACCCTGGCCACTAGCTCACGATCGCCAACCGGTAATTGAATCCCCAACTGCGTACGCGATTTTTCCTAAAGACGTAGTGATGCTCCCTAAAAAAATTGCTGAAGAGAAAACTAATCTTTTACGATGGACAGTGATGCCCGCAGGTGGACACTTTGGTGCAGCCGAGCAACCATCGTTACTAGTAAATGACATCCAAGAAACTTTTTCGCAACTTTATAGCAAGTAAATTCCTTGCCTATTTGATTTTTATGTGCATCTCTTCTAGAGGCAACAAAAAGAAACTAGGTTCGTGAGCCGGGTCAGATAAAGGTTTAGCAAATTCAAACCATTCGCTACGTTGTAATAAAGCTGTAAATGAACTCTTTAATTCTTGACGAGCAAGAGAAGCTCCGGGGCAAAAATGAGCACCAAATCCGAAAGCTAAATGTCCGCCGTTATCTTTTCGTGTGATATCGAATTCTTCTGGATTCTTAAATTGTTCTGGATCCCGATTAGCTGCTCCGTATCGGACCGAAACCATTGAACCAGAGGGAATTGTGGTACCACAAACCTCGGTATCTTCAGTAGTCATACGTGCCAAGCCCTGAACCGGGCTCCAAAATCGCAAAGCTTCTTCTATAAAGTTTTCTAAGAGTTCAGGATTACTTCTGAGCATTTTTTGTGTCTCTGGGTATTCAATTAATAACCAAATGCCGTGCGCCAGTGCACTAGTCGTGGTTTCAAAACCTCCGGTAATTAACTGGTGCATCAAGTTTTGCAATTCAGCGATTGTGAGTGGTTCCTCACCCTCTTCGTGTGAATGCACCAATGCCGAAATTAGATCATCTGAAGGATTTTGACGTCTCTTTTCAAACTCTTGTGCAAAATGTCTTTGAGCTTCTAACTCTATTTCTGCTACTTCCCTAACTTCGTCTTCTGAAAGTAGCCGCATCGAGGGGGCAAGCATTGCGTCTGCCCACTTTTTAAATGTGTGGATCTGGCTTCTATCAAGTCCTAATTGTTCAGTAATGATTATTCCCGGAAGAGGAATAGCGAATTCATTGACAAATTCACATTCACCAGAATCGACAAAGGCATCAATAAGAGAATTTGCTACGGCATCAATATTCGGCGCCATTGCCGCTACTCTCCTTGGAGTGAAAACGCGATTTATAAGCTTGCGATAGTGGGTGTGTACAGGTGGATCTGTGCGTTGCAAAGTCAGTACATGTCCCCATCCTTCTTTACTGAGAATTTCTTGATGGAGGCGAAGTTTTTCTGCTTGATGCCCTGAAGCTGCCCGAACGGTGCTGGAAAAAATTTCAGGTGTCAATAAAGCTTCCTTTGAAGCTTCATAATTTACCATAAGCCAGACTCCTGTTTCAGACACCCTATGTACGGGGCAACTCTCATGTAATTCGGCTATAAATTCCCAAGGTTCACTCTGAATCTTATGATCCATAAAACTTGTCGTTACAGGACATTTGTGGTCTGAAGAAGATGATCCTTCATGTGCAGTTTCTTCAACGGTCATAACCACAGGCTACGCAATCTAGATGGGGAAGTCGACTTGAAGCCGATGTAAAGTTAAGTCATGTCGAGAATGAGTGGAAAAGTCGCAGTCATAACTGGCGGTGCAAATGGTCTTGGAAGAGCTACAGCTTTACGATTTGCTCAAGAGGGGGCAAAGGGAATAGTTATTGCGGACATGATCGAAGAAGCAGGATTAGAAACCGTAAAGATAGTTCAAAATGCTGGCGGTAAAGCAACATATGTGAGCCTTGATGCCATTAACCGCCTCGAGAACCAAGAAATGATCGATGTTGCTTTAACAGAATTTGGTTCAGTTGATGTTCTTGTGACTGCCGCTGGAATTACACATCAAGATTATCTTTCAGGTGATCGAGAAGCCGAAGTCAAAATGGCAATAAAGCGCGCTCAAGAAATAGAAAATCCTGTGCAAGCATTTATCGATGGGAACCTCGAAGAATGGCAAAAAGTTTTGGATGTAAACCTGACAGGAACCTATTTCGCGCTTCAGTCTGCTGCGGCAGTTATGGCCGAACAAAATACAGGAGGTTCAATAATTACTCTCGCATCAATTGCTGCAAAACATCCAGATGCGGGACCAACTCCGTATGTTGTCTCAAAAGCTGGGGTTTGGATGCTCACTAAAAAAGCCGCTCGTGAACTTGCCCCAGCCAATATTAGGGTTAACGCAATTGGACCGGGTTTTATTGAAACCCACATGACTACTATTTTTGAAATTGCACCTCCTGAAAGAGTCGAAGAAGCATTAAAGAGCGTTCCGATGGGTAGAAGAGGCCTTCCAGTCGAAGTAGCAAATACTGCTCTTTTTCTTGCATCTGATGAATCGTCATATATGACAGGGGAAATCTTGCATCCAGACGGTGGCTATTTCACTGATTAAATTTTTAAACTATGCGTCAATTGTCACGGTCCCTGTTGAACCATCAACAGTAATGGTAGAACCATCGGTTATACGATCAGTTGCATCTGTCACCGATACAGCACAAGGAATTCCAAGCTCTCTGCTTACTATCGCCGCATGACTAGCAACTGCACCAACATTTACTACAACGGCTGACGCTGTCATAAACAAAGGCGTCCAAGATGGATCAGTCGTCGGAGCAATCATGACATCGCCAGGTTCAAGTGATGAAGCATCACTTGGATCCAAAATGACTCTTGCCGTGCCAGTGGCGATACCTGGTGCCCCTGCACTTCCCTGTAATACTTCTCCTACTTCTGCCCGACCAGACTTGTTAGCACCTCTTTTTGGCCATTCAGAAATTGGTGGTATACCAACTTTTCCGTCGACAATGTAAGGGGGCTCAACTTCATGAAGAAAAGAAAAATCCTTATCTCTTTCCAAAATTATTTCCCTCATTGACATTGGGTCAGCGACAAAACCATCTAGTTCTGCCTCGGTAACCATAAACAATTGCTGAGGATCGTCAATTGCGCCCGCCTCTACCATTCTCCTACCTAGCTCCATCATCGCTAACTTTGCTTCATGAACTGAACGAATAGCAGCATTTTTACCCATTTCTCGATAGCCAAAGAAAAGAGCAGCTGATTTGATCGCCGCCGCAAGACTAGCGTGTGTTTCCTCATCATCTTTCACAAGATCTAGCACTTCTGCAGTTAGTTTTTCTCGCGTTTTAGCTGACTCAACAGAAGCCATATGTGGCGACTTATCATCTTCTTGGAAACGTAAGCGCTCCAACATGCCAAGTGGAAGTTCAGGTTTCGTCGTCCAAGAATGCGACCTCATGTCCCATTCGTTAGGTCCACGATGGCCACACTCCGCTATTAGTTCTTCCCAATCTGTAATAAAGCTTTTAGCATCATCGGAGTTTAAAGATTTTATTTTTTTTAACGCTTCAGCACTCCCACCATCAAAAATAGTTGAAAGTTCTTCTGAGTTTCGAATGATCCTGCTCAAATCCCACATGCGAAACGAAGCTGCAGCAGATTCAACGTCTCCAACTGCAGACATAAGCTTCACAGCATCATCGGAACGTCCAATTCCATCACAAATAGCCTGAACAGCCCCTGGCCCAAGTGAGCAGGCTAATGCTGCAACACAAGATGGAACCCAAACATATTCAAGCAACTCAACCATTTCACGTGCATATCTAACTAGCTCTTCATTAGATGACTCACTGTGATTTGGGCGATTTTTCACAGCATCTCGAGCTACTTTAGATCTTTCTTCCATCATTGGATAATCATCCGTACTCATTACCCAGGCCATACTTGCAGCCACTAAATCTTCAGCTTCTTCTTTAATATCTTCAGGATGTTCTTCATATTCAGGAACATCGGAACGTTCACCAAAATAAGCCAAATTTATTGCTTCTGGCGTAGCTCCAGGCATTCGAACCCCGAAAACCCAAGTCATCGAAAGACAGTTATAGAAATATCCTCCCCAAAGTCCGAAAGTGCTTCGTGCCTCGTGGGGGAATTCGTCCAGATCAAAAACTCCATACTCCACATATCCGCCAGCAACTCCAGGACAGCAACCTTTCTCCCAAGCCAAAGTCCAACCAAGTGGACTCCATGGATCTGGACCTACCTCGTCTGCATTTCCACGCGTGTAATAACGAAACCTTTCATTAAATGGACTATCCGTAATCCAGCTTTCCATTTCAACTTCCTTTATTCTGATATTTTTAAGCTCAACTATTTCTATTTAATAAGTTCATGAAAAACTATCACTAGAAGGGAGACTGCACATATGGCGCGTATAGAAATTCCTGAAGGTGAAGGAAACGAAGTTAATAGGGTCTGGTCAATAGCCCCCCACATGGGTGAAGGGGTGCATGCTTTAAGTAAAGCCGTTTATGAAAAAAGTGGTCTACCTATCCGTGAACGTGAAGCCGCTAGGATGCGGATCGCTCAATTAAACGCATGCGATATATGACTGAATACAAGAGCTGCATCGGCGATGGAGCAAGGATTTGATGAAGATCATTATCATTCGGTTCACTTATATGAGGAGAATCAGTCTTTTACAATTCGTGAAAAATTAGCGATCGAATACGCTGAGTGTTTTGCTCTTGACCATAAAGCTATAAATGACGAATTCTTTATTCGCTTAAAAGAACATTTCACTGAAGAGGAAATTCTGGAACTAACTGTCACGATAGGTTTTTGCATTGGAATGGGAAGAGCATTAACAGTTTTGGATGTAGCACAGGACTTTGACGTTAATTGGAGTCGTGAACCAAAGAAGCAAACGTAAATCGTGACATATTCTCATGTAGAAAGAGCTAACGATCTAGAGCCGTCTGATGGTCACCGAATCTTACGCGAAGAATGCCCTCTTCATCATGAAGAAAATTTTGATCCACCTTTTTACGTTGTAAGCAAACATGATGATGTGCTTAAGATTTTAAAATCTCCAGAACTATGGGGGAACTCAGATGGTCCTGGTGTTTTTTATCAAAGAGGTGGCGTCTTAGGGTCAACAGATGATCCTGACCACGCACGTCAACGTCGGGTGCTTAGAGAAGTTTTCCTTCCTTCAAGAATGCGCCTACTCGAAAAAAGACTTGAAACAATCTGTAACGATTTGTGGAAAACTTTTGAAAAACCTGGAGAAGGAGATTTTGTGAAGATTTTCGCATTTCCTTTTCCCGCACTGGCGATAGCTGAAATTCTTGGTGTTGATCCGAACGATCGTGAAAAATTTCATAAATGGGCTGACGATATTGTTGCCGGTCTAGGCGGCGGTGACCTGAAGCTTGTTGATAAAGCTAACCAGGAGCTATGGGAATATATCGACGATCTTGTAGAAACGAGACTCAAATTGATGGACCAAGGTGATCAACTACCTGAGGATGCTATTTCAACAATGACAATTGCCTTTTCAAAAGGAGACCTTTCGAGAAGAGAAATTCAACGGTTAGGCCATCAACTTCTTGTTGCTGGACACGAAACCACTGCAAGCCTTCTTGCTCTTATGGTGTACAGACTTTCTTCGCAACCAGAGCTACTTACAAGCCTCAAAAATAACCCAAAATTGATTGAACCTGCTGTCGAAGAATTTCTTCGTTTCGACTCACCAGTTCAAGGATTGTTTAGGACTAATTCAAAAGCTTGTCCAGTTCGTGATTCGGTGATCCCCGCCGGAACAAAGCTTCAAGCAATGTTTGCTTCTGCCAATCGAGATCCGGAAATCTGGAATGATCCTGACTCAATCAGGTTTGATCGCGATCCAAAACTTGCCCGACAACATCTTGCTTTCGGATGGGGTGTCCACTATTGCATAGGTGCACCTCTCGCGCGATTGGAAGCTCGTTTAGCTTTAAAGAAAATTGTTACATCAAATACAACGCTTGAAGTTCTAGAGGATCCCCCTACAACCCCACCGTTTATTCTTCGTGGATTTACAGAACTTAGGATCAAATGGAATTAAAACTATTCCAACAATTCTGGTCGCGCCGAAGCTAAATACTCAATATCAAAAGCTGAAGGTAGTTTCTGTGTAGAAGCAGCTCCATCTACGACTATGGTTTGACCAGAAATATAACCTGATTCTTCTGAGGCTAGAAAAAGAGCTGCGTTCGCTATATCTTCAACACTCCCCATTCTCCCCAAAGGTGTTTGAAGTCTTGCTGCTTCAATTACTAACTGGTTTTCAAAAATTCCTTCTGTCATCGGAGTTTCGATTAGATGAGCGGCAATACAATTGACTCTTACTTGATCTGGTCCGTATTCTAAAGCTGCAATTTCAGTGAAATATTCAAGTCCGCGTTTACAAGCAGCATAAATAGGATGTCCTGTAGAAGGGTTGTGAGCTGTCAAAGATGAAGTGGAGATAATTGATCCACCTCCGCTGGATGCCATAGCATTTCCAAAATGCTGAATCACCTGCGTAGCGGCTATCAACTGAACTTCGACCATGGGTTGAACATGGTCAGGCGTTAGCTCTCTAATCCTTCTTGACTCTTGATATCCCGCATAATTTACAACTACGTCAATTGTTCCTTCGTCCTCCATAATTGCATTCACAAGGTTTTTTACTTGTTCGTCTTCAACGACATCGCACCCAAAACCTTTTCCACCAAATTCTTGTCCTACCTGTTCGGCCAATTCTGCGCGCCTACCAACCACTATGACTTTGGCGCCTTGCTCCGCAAAAAGTTCAATCGTGGCTCTACCAAAACCTGTGGCGCCACCTATTACAACACTTACTTTATTTTCTAGTCTCTGCTTTGTTGAATCCATGGATCTTGAGCGTAACCTCTCTAGCGTGAACACACTAAAAAAATTTCAACTTGATAATAAAGCCGCAGTTGTTACAGGCTCCGGACAAGGTATAGGTCGCGGTATTGCTCTGGCATTAGCTGATGTTGGGGCAAACCTCGTAATAAACGCTCGAAGAGAAAGTGACGTCGCTGAAACGGCCCAAATGGTTCGTGATCTAGGTGGCGAAGCAATTGAAGTAATCGGAGATATAAGGGAAATAGGATCTGAAACTATAGGTGATGCCTGTATTGATGCTTTCGGAAGTCTAGATATTTGGGTGAATAACGTAGGTGGTACCGATGAAAAACGTAATCGAACTCTCCTTGACACTCCAGATGAAATCTTTTCAAGCCAACTTGATTTAAATCTAACTACTGCTTTTCAGGGATCGAAAGCTGCGGCTAATCGAATGCCTGAAGGAGGATGCATCATAAATATTTCTTCAGGTGCCGGCATGAGAGGATCTGCCTTCACTGGCCCTTATGCAGCTGCAAAAGCCGGGATGCTGAATATGACAGAAACATTCGCTCTGGAACTAGCAGATAGAAACATTCGTGTTAACGCTGTTTCACCAGGGCCAGTAATAACTGAGGCCTATCAAGAAATGGTGGATGTGAATGAAGAAAAAGCGAGACAAATTGCTGCGTCAATTCCTCTCGGACGCGTAGGGGTTCCCGATGACATTGCTACTGCAGTGGTTTTTTTATCTTCGGATGCATCATCATGGATAACGGGCCAAAATATATTAGTTTCAGGTGGGAGAACGCATCGAACCGTTCAATATCAAGACAAAAAATCATCTTAAAACTAATCGTTTAGAAAACAGGAGAAAAAAATGACACCTTTAGAAACTGTAGAAGCATTTATATCGTCACTTGAAAAAAAGGATGTCGATTCTGCTATCGCCCTGCTCCATGAAGATTGTGAATATGACAATGTCCCTATGGGGAAAGTTTTCGGATCAAATGCTGTTAAGGAAATGTTAGGTCCCATGATTGAAAATTGTTCGAATGTTGATTGGCCTACACACCGTTCATCTAGTACTGGGAATTTGGTTTTTAATGAACGTTTAGACAGGTTTGAAATGGGCGGTAGTTGGATCGAGATCCCAGTTTGTGGAGTCTGGGAAGTTGTAGATGGCAAAATTACGCTTTGGCGAGATTATTTTGATCTTTCAACTTATAGGGATCAACTTCCCAAGTGAACGATAGAGAATCTGATAGGCCTGAACTTGTAGCAATTGATGTAGATGGAACCCTTGCTAGATCTGATGGTTCTTTCTCTAAAAAAACCTGTGAAACAATAGCAAAAATAAGATCAGAAAATATAAAAGTAGTTATCGCTACCGGAAGACCTTTGATAGTTGCATTTGATTGTGTCGAGAAATTGGGAGGAGCTGATTTTGTTGTCTGCTCTAATGGGGCGATGACAGTCGAGTTGCCAAGTGAAGAAATACTTGAAGATATCTACCTACCCTCTGAATTACCTGAGAGTCTTGTGAAAAGTCTTCGTGCGAAGATACCTGGTGCCGCTTTTGCTTTTGAATTTCAACGTGGAGTTAAAGCACAGCGTGGTTTTGCTGAACGTTTACCTTCCGGAGTTCCAATTGGAGAACCCATAAATGATGTTCTAGATCTTGATCCTCGACCTGTTAGAAAAATTCTCACTTGGCATGATGACTACGAACTTTCAACTTTTGGAAAAATGATCGTGGGAGTTGTTGGGGATAATGTAGAAATTTCTAGCTCGGGTTTAGATTTTTTTGAGTTTGGAACAATCGGCGTAAATAAAGCAACTGCGCTTGAAAAACTTACTGCGCGATTAAAAATTGATAACGGAAAAACTTGGGCTTTTGGTGATGAGCAAAATGACATTGAAATGCTTAGATGGGCCGGCCAAAGCTATGCGATGTCAAATGCTGAAC
>Ga0163180_10000759_pt1 | contig 18668 bp, 21 predicted proteins | sample AtlANTMetagenome_2_FD_109647 | JGI IMG/M metagenome (GOLD analysis project Ga0163180, IMG submission 109647) | Marine eukaryotic phytoplankton communities from the Atlantic Ocean - Atlantic ANT 4 Metagenome | ecosystem: Environmental > Aquatic > Marine > Oceanic | place: North Atlantic Ocean...
CAGCTGGAGTTGTGGAAAACATACGCCCTTGAGTGGTGTGAACACAAGCCATCCGTAACTATTACAGTTCGTGATGAGGAGTGGCTGAAGGTAGGAGCATGGGTGTTTGATAACTTTGACATCTGCTCTGGGGTATCCTTCCTGCCACACAGTGACCACACCTATGCACAAGCACCGTATCAGGATTGTGACAAGGCCACATACACATCTGCCCTCAAGGAGATGCCCAAGAAGATTGACTGGTCAAAGCTTTCTGAATACGAGAAGGAAGACAACACCGCAGGGTCACAGACGCTGGCATGTTCTGGCGACAGTTGTGAAGTAGTTGACCTGACAGCAGCATGATTGAGATATACGGTCAGAAAGATTGTAAGTTTTGTAGGGATGCCAAGGTATTCTGTCGGATGCGGAAGCTTCCCTACAAATACTACACTGTTCGTGAGGACATCACGATAGAAGAGTTTAAGGAACTGTTTCCTCAAGCAAGGACAGTCCCGCAAATTGTAGTTGATGGTAAACACATTGGTGGTTACACAGAATTGGAGCATTATATATTATGAACGTATTACTTACAGCATTAATTAAAAAACTAGAGGGTGAGATTGCGGTAGCCGAAGCCAACGTAATGGTATACCTCAATCAAGCCGTAGGCATTGGGGAGCATCCTGATGTTGTTGAGGCTATCGAAACGCAGATTGAAAAGATTGCTGCGGCTGATGAAAAGATTGAATCAATTAAGAAATCCTTCGGTGACTAGGGTACACAGACAGTGGGGCTACTACGACATCCTACTTGAGGGTGACGGCTACCTTGTGAAAGAGCTTACAATTAATCCAGGCAAGTACCTCTCTGACCAGAGGCACAAGCATAGGAGCGAGGAGTGGCTTGTCGTTTCTGGCTCTATACAGGTTGTATTACAGACAGACGGTGCATTGCAGCGCAGCCTTTGCTTTAGCAAGGGAGATAAACTTACTATACCTGCAAGAACGTGGCATCATGTCGGAAACAAAACAAATAAGCCAGCTAAGATTATTGAAGTATGGACGGGAGATAAGCTATTGGAAGAAGATATTGAAAGAAGAAGCCCGTGTAAGGCACACCTAGAAACAAGGGTAGATAGTTGTGAGCTACACAACATACATGACATCTGTATACACTGCGGCAGAACAGAGCGTGACATAACGCACTGGCAAGAGATGACGCACGAAGAAAGAAAGCAAGCCAACCTATTAGCAAAGAAAAGACTGAAGGGTGTTTGGCATAAGTAAAAAAGTTCTTGACTTAACTAAATAAATTTAATATAATATAAGATAAGCGGTGGGCAGAGTTCTTCAGTCCTTTCTCTCATCTGTCCACCGCACCCTTATATTGGAGCAGTTATGAAAAGAAGACCAGTTATTTATGTCGGGTATGACGAGCGTGACCATCGAGCCTACGAGGTTCTGGAACACTCTATCCGCAAATACAATACAAAATATGACATCATCCCCCTGCTTGAACCAGAGCTTCGCCGCATTGGTTTGTATCGCAGGGCTTCACGTGTGTTTGAACAAGAACCGCATCAACGATATGATGTGTTCGACAACAAACCATTTAGCACAGATTTTACATTCACCCGCTTCCTTGTTCCTGCCTTAAATCAGTATCAAGGATTGGCCTTGTTTATGGATGCCGATATGTTTGTGCGTGGTGACATCGAAGGGATATTCGGTGTGTATGGCAAGAGAACAGAGTTTGCTGTTCAATGTGTCAAGCACAAGTATGAGCCACCCGAAGGAGAAAAGATGGACGGTGTAGCCCAAACCCGCTATCGCAGAAAGAATTGGTCTAGCTTTATGTTATTTAACTGCTCCCATCCTAGTAACAAAAAGCTTACCCTTGATGCAGTCAACCTGCAATCAGGCTCTTGGCTGCACTCTTTTGGGTGGCTTAACGATGACGAGATTGGAGACATACATGAAGAATGGAACTGGCTTGATGGACATTCAAGTGAAAATGTTGAGGCAAAGAATGCACACTTTACAACAGGTGGTCCATGGTTCAGCAGCTGGAAGCCCAAACGGTCTATTGATGAGGCTTACGCAGAAGAGTGGGAAGCTGCTGAAAAAGAAATAACAACACAACTAATACTGGAGAACATGTAATGTATACTTTTGTAACGAGCTTTCCAAAACAATTTGAAAAAGAATACGGGATTCCTATGCTGGAGTCTGTTGTAAATAAATGGAAGCCAAGCGACTTTAAACTACACGTATACCTTGAGGGATATGATGGTAAGTCTGATGGACTACCGCAAGAAAGCTTTATTACATACCGTCACATCGAAGACGTAGAGGCACGAAACGATTTTATCAAACGCAACGCAGACAAGAATGGACGCTTTGCAGAAGCCCCGTATAACTACAGGCTGGATGCTGTTCGTTTCTGCAATAAAGTTTACGCATATTCTGACCTAGCCTTTGAGCTTATTGACGAGGAGTATAAGGGTTGGCTGGCGTGGCTTGATGCTGACACTGTGACTAAGAAAAGATTTACTGCAGAAGATGCAGCCAAGATTATGCTTGACGAGGTAGACATGGTACACCTTGGTCGTGTTGATATTGACTATAGCGAGACAGGCTTCACTGCCTGGAACATGGCATATCACAACGCCTGCTCACACATCGTAGACATTCGTGGAGCATACGACACTGACGAAGTGTTTGGCTATCGTGAGTGGACTGATTCGTTTGTATACACCCGCCTACTAAAAGTATACGAAGCACATGGAGCTAAAGTACGAAACCTGTCAGAGGGCGTGCGTGGTCTAGAGGTGTTTGAAAACTGCATGTTAAACGAACACTTTACGCACAACAAGGGCAACCGTAAGTGGAAAGATAAACAAGAAGTATCTGCTGATGTTGTTGGTCCAAAGCGTTACAAACAACTAGCAGACATGGTTCGCTTTTACTCTGAAGGCCGTGACACATTTAGTATTGTAGAGACAGGCACATGGAACGGTGGTCGTGCCATCGAAATGGCTCTTGCTGCGTTTGAAAATGTAGACACCGTACACTATCGTGGCTTTGACTTGTTTGAAGAAGCCACAGAGCAAACAGATAAAGTAGAACTCAACATCAAGGCACACAATTCAACTGAAGCTGTTGGCCGTAGGCTTGCAGAGTTTACAACTAAAATGCAAGAGCAGGGTAGAAAGTTTACCTACACTTTACACTGTGGTGATACCAAAGAAACTATGGCATCTAAAAAATTTAATGACGTAGACCTAGCCTATATTGATGGCGGTCATTCATATGATACGGTCAAGAGTGATTATACATTTTTGAAAGACGTACCAGTTGTTGTGTTTGATGATTACTATTCACACGAAGACAAAGAGTTTCTAGACAATCCTGATTACAACGGCATCATTCGAACTTTTAAAGAAATTAAAGATACTAATAAGTATGTCCTGCCATCAGATGACCCGACTGCTTTTGGCGGCAAGGTTCACCTTGGTGTGGTAGTATCTAAAAAAGAAAAGGATTTACCGCAAGAATTTATGCGTGTTCCTATCATTGTAAAACCCAAAGACTCAATGCCACAGGACGACATCCATAAAAATATTATCTATAATGTAGAAAAGATTGACGACTTTGATTGGGTAAAGCAATATAAAACAAATAACAAACATGCTATTATTGCGTCAGGTGGGCAGCTTGATATGGATAAGATTAAAGAGGTTCAAGAAAAATACGATGCCGAAGTGTGGTGCGTTAAACACTCATACCCCCGTCTTCTTGAGGCAGGTATTAAGCCTACAGCTTGTGTTATTCTTGACCCCCGCCCCGTAGATGGCGTAAGCACACACGGTATAAAGCGCAAAGACCTATTTAAAAAAGTAGACCCCAGCACTTTATTTGTAATTGCCAGCATGACTGACATTTCTGCAGTAGATTACATTATGTCAAAGACGGATAACATCAAAGGCTTTCATGCATTTACAGACGCAGTACGTGACACAGATAAGGATGATAAGTTTGTTATCCATCCCAAGCTCCCTATCCCTACAGGCACGGTGTTTATTTCTGGTGGCACAGCTTCAGCAACACGGACTATTGGACTTCTTGAAACGCTTGGCTATAGAAACATACACATGTTTGGATTTGATTCAAGCGTTCCAGAAGATGCGGTTGATAAGGACGCTAAAGATGAGATGGACAATCCAAAGTATTTACACGTAGAAACAGGTGGCGTTAAATTCTGGACAACGGGTGAGCTACTAGCCCTTGCCCAAGACCTTGAAAAAATGTTTGAACGAAAAGACCTAGCAGTAAACATAAACTTCTATGGCGAGAATACACTTGCCGCCCAAGTCTTTGACCAGTCATATTACAATCAACAGTTTAAAACCTTTGAGGAGTTTATGAATGACGGGGCAGATTAAAGAGCGTCAAGAAAAGTTTTGCCAAGCATATCTTATAAACAAAAATGCTACGCAGTCTGCTATCTCTGCTGGATACAGTGAGAAGTCTGCTCATAACCAGGGGTATAGGCTGCTGCAAGAGCCTGCTATCCAGCGCAGACTAGAGGAGCTTGAAGAAGAATACAGCACCGATGTAGATGTTGTATCAGAGCTTGAGAAACAATACGAACAAGCCAAGGCAAATGGCAATGGTCAGACCGCACTCAAAGCTCTTGAGTTGCTGTCTCGTGTGCGTGGTAACAATGCAGAGGACGAAGGACCGCAGGACGTAGCAGGTCTTGAGGGAAAGATATGTGCATCAATGCAAATCATAGGCAAAGAAAAAATGTACGAACTATTTATGTCTACATGGCCTGAAGATTTTGAGGACGAAGAAGATGAAGCTACCCCCGATGAATAAGTTTGCCGAAAAAACTGCACTTGTTACTGGCGTAACAGGACAAGATGGAGGTTATCTTGCAGAGCTTCTACTAGATAAAGGTTATAATGTACACGGCTTACAGCGGCGTGTGTCTTCCGAACCATCAAGGCGCATTGCACACTTGGTTGACCACCCTAACTTTCATTTACACTACGGTGATTTAACTGATACGGGTAGCCTTATGCAGCTGTTTGACACCCATTTATTTGACGAAGTTTACAACCTTGCAGCACAGTCTCACGTACGTGTCTCGTTTGATGTCCCAGAATACACTGCTAACGTGGACGCTATGGGGGTTTTAAGGCTCTTAGAGTGCATTCGCACACTTGGTTTAGCCGAACACACCAAATTTTACCAAGCGTCTACGTCAGAGCTATATGGGAAGGTTCTTGAAACACCTCAATCAGAGGACACACCCTTCTATCCACGCAGCCCATATGGGGTAGCCAAGCAGTTCGCATTTTGGACTGTAAAAAACTATCGTGAAGCATACAATATGCACGCATCCAACGGCATTTTATTCAATCACGAGTCCCCCTGGCGGGGCAAAGAGTTTGTTACACAAAAGATTGTGCAGGGTATAGCCGATATTGCACGTGGCAAACTGTCGCACATAGAGCTAGGCAACCTAGATGCAGAGCGAGACTGGGGACATGCTAAAGATTATGTTGAGGGTATGTACTTAATGACGCAGCAACCGCAGGGCGATGACTACGTGCTTGCTACAGGCGAACTACATTCTGTTCGTGAGCTTGTTGAGAGATGTTTCTCTCTGGTTGATATGAAGATTAGGTGGGTGGGAGATGTTGGCCTAGAAGAAACCGCTATAGATGAAAATAACAACACGGTAGTAAAGATTAATCCACAGTTCTATCGCCCCGCAGAAGTAGACCTATTGCTTGGCGACTCAACCAAAGCCCGTGAGGTTCTGGGATGGAAGCCTAAGTATACGTTTGACTCTATGATTGACGAGATGATGGACGTTGCTCTTACTTCTTAGCAAAGCCAAAGTATGCAGCAACGACTGCAGACAGCGAACCATACATCATCATAAGAATTGCCTCTGCTGACTCAAAGCGTGCAGGTGAAGCAAGAACAGCTACGGTACTAATAACCATCATACCTAAACAAGTCCACGCCATATAGCGGCGGTTCTTTTGATATGCTGATTTATCTACAATATTATTATCTTCCATTGTCTTCTCCTATTGAAGCGGGTTAGCCAGTGCGTCCATGCCACGCCACAAATCTTCAACTTCTTTTTGTAGCTTGCCTATACTCTGAACCTTTTCTGCTGCTTGGTTGACTTTAAGGACTGACTCCGCCATCGTGGTTTCCATGTCAGACACTTTGTCACGAAGGTCAAGAAGCTGTTGTTGGTTTTTCATAATGCTATCTAAGTTAGCACCTAGCTCAATCAACTTATCTGAAGCATCAGGTAGTGCCTGCACAGCCGCCTCTACCTTTTCTATACGACCATAGAACTCTGCTACTGCCCAGATGCCGCCTGCCATTGTTGTAGCAATCGACAAAACAACAGCAATCCACATGCCCTTGAGGTTGACCCCGCCTATTTTTAATTCTGTATCTTCAAGTGCCATTAGTTTAAGCTTTCCTGTTCGTCATAAATTGTTTGTCCCATGCCCATTACATCTTCCATGCTAACCGTTGCATTATTGTATGTAAAGAAGTTATAAAATGTGTGCGTAAACTGTGTAGTTGACCATGCAAATTTTATAGCTTCGTTTGCAGAATCATATGTAGCAACTGCATCAGACATATTGACATTAAATTGTTGGGCATTATCATCAACAGAGCCAGTAATATCTTCTATTCTAGAGGCAGCAAGAAAAGCAGCTGCATCAACAGCAATCTCTTCAATGTCACCTAAAGAATCATTGTATACATTAACATCCTGCTGCTCTAAAGTTACATCATTTTCTTGAATAAAATCTTGTAAGCCCTCTTGAGAGGCGACATCACTCTGGTCTGTTTTTTCTGCTTTGTCTGCCACTTCTACGGCTACTGCAATAACTGCAGTGGCATCTACAAAAGTATCAATAGCAACCTCTAGCTTTACCATAGTTTCTTCGTACTGATTTTCAAGCATCATCTGTGTGTTATAATATATCTGCTGTGACACATCCGACACAGAGTCGTTATATGCTTGCACATCCGTAGGTGTAATAAAGGCAGGCAAGACAGTACCATCAGGAGCAACCTTACCATCTACTGCATAGTAAGCAAGACCACCAACAGCATTACGCCCCTGCTGTATCTTGTTAGCAATAATCTTACTGGCCGCAACAAGCCTATCTATTTCAGTCTCTGCGTGTGCTTGTCCTAAAGCGCTCACTAATAGACAGGCCGCTATCAGTATCTTCTTCATTCGCATCTTCTCCCCCTATGTTAAGAATAGTATCATAATGCTTCTTACGTTTTTTGTAGTCTGGTATAAACTTCTTTGGGTTTCGTTTCATTGTCATGTAGGCTGCTCGCCCTACTATTAACTTTCCGTTGATGCTTAATGGGCAAGGTGTGCCACTGTCAAACATAGAAACCCATATGGTTTTCTTTTGACACATCAATGCTACGGCTGCGATGTTCATGCCAAGGTCTTTAAGTATCTTAGCATCACGCCGCCTATTACATTCCAAATCTTGCTTATAACCGCCAGCAGACAAGCCAAATACGTTGACCTGCACACCCGCACTACGTCCTGCAAGACACGTATCCTGCCCATTAGACATGTAAGAGGGGGCAATAGCAGAAGGCGGCGGCGTTACTTTGGATGCTGCCCCTGCGCCATTATAATTATTAGTTGTTGCTGGATTGTTACTGCTAACCGTGCTATTAGTGTTTACTGTACTGGTGTTTAGGTCGCCTGTCTGGTCATTTGTTTGTGCATGTGCAAGCCCTGGCATAAATGCCAAGACAAAAAGAACTAGTACTGTTGCTCTTGCATTACTTTGTAATACCCTTAAACTTTTCATATGTTCTCATCCCACCTAGACCTAACATGCCTAGCAATACAGTCATTAAGCTTTCCATATCAAACTGTGGAAGTTCTGGTATGTCTGCCCCAATCCATGCCGCCACAAATAATGTGATAGGCACACCCACAAAATGCCAAGCCATGGCGACACCACAAGTCCACCCAATAAAGGGTCGCCAGCCTGCTACAAATATACTTCTATGTCCTGCCTCTACCTTATTAATCTCTAGCTGTGCTAGGTTAGCCTTGGTAGCGGCTTTAATCATCTCTGCTTCTAGCTCTTGCTTTGCTTTTGCTGCAGCATTCTTGTCAGGTACAAGGCGGTCAATTACCTTACCTGCCGATGGCAACAATGCACTTACAATACTACTAATCATATTTTACAATCCCTTTGTGTAGTTCTTGCCATCATATCGAAGCACAGAACCACGCTTTCTATTAGAGTAACTGCAGTGAATCCACCCTGACGTAGGCTCACCATCTTTATAAAACTCTAGTATCAGCTGGTCAAAGTTTAGATTATCTTTAATCCACTCTGCTACAACTTTATTGTCCACACCCAGCACCTCAAAGTCTGCTGCCTCACCCTTGGCGTGCTGACTGTTCTCGCTACTGCCAATAGCTACACACAACTCTGGCGAGCGATAGCCACTATTAATAGTAACAGGCCGTTCAAAATACTCACGCACTGGCTGCAGTATATTATCGCACAACATGTGCAGGTTATACAAGTCCTCTGGCTGCGGCTCGTTAAAAATATTCAGACGCAATGCGGTTTGACTCTTGGTCATTTCGCCTAATGAAAAGTTTTTACTTAGCTGCATGTTACTTTATTCTTTCTGTACGCAACGGTTGCCCTTCGTATTCTTCAGCAATAGAGTTTAAATTATCTATGACTCTTTCACCAAATTTTCTTTCTTCAACTATGTTTCTTACTGTTTGCTCATCTGCAATAAAGTCGGCCTGAAAAACACCACGGCCATCCTTTCCCTCAACTGCAGAGCGAAGTAAGGATTCTGATGTTCTGTATTTAGCATCAGAGGTAGCACCCATAATTATATCGTCCATAGTAATATTTCTTTTTTTGCCATCCTTGCCAACAACTTCCATTTGACGGAACACATCAATTTTATCTGCTACCCTAGCCATACGCTCCTTTTTAATTTCTTGCATACGTCTAAACTCATTATAAATATCTTGTTCTTCTTGCGGCGTAAGAATTTTATCTGGTATTTGTTTTACAAAAGCTTTAAACGCATCGTTAGGTGTGCGTAGTTCACTCGTGTCTTCGTATATACTGCTACCCATAGCCTTACTAAAGTCTACTGTATTGTGCCGTATACCTTTGGTAAAGAAGTCTACTTGGTCTTCCATACGCATTGGGAATCCTGCAGCAGTTTGACCCTCACCAACACCACGCAACATTTCAGATTGAGCAGCCCGTAATACTTTTTGCCCAGCTTTTATAGAACCAGGTGTCATAACCTTAACAAGATTTACGCTCGTATCTTTAATATCATCTGCTACAGAAAGACCACGGCGAATAGGGCGACCTTCGGCATCCATACCAGTATAAGTTTCTACAAGTGCTTGGGTTAAAAACTTTTCAGATATAAATGGGCTATACACTTCTCTAAAGGCGTCTTTAAATATATCATCTATCTCTCTTTGAGTTACCTCTTGCCCTGCCATTACTCTTCCCATAATAGCACGTATTGGACCTTTAACATATTGAGCGGCATCAATAGCACCAGAGTCTACAAACTTAGTCATAATATGACCGTTCTTATCTACATAAAAAGGTTCTTCCATAATTTTTAAAGTATTCTTTTGATACTCTGGAGCAACCAAATTTAGACCACGAATATCTGCAGGTGTCACGCCAAGCTCTTGGTTGTTTTCGTCAATAGCATATCCAATACCTGCTGTTGTTGCTCCAAGTGCTGATAATCTACGCAAGCCTGTTGCTGCTAAATTTGCATTACCAGTAGCAGTTCCTTGTGCAATATCTTTTAAACCAATCTTAATAATATTATATTGTGTTCTAAGAACTTCTGCAGGGAATGTTGCATATGTACCAAAAGGTAAGCGAGATAATGCACGCACAGTAGGAACAGCCGTAGTATATGAAGGCATAGTATTTCTAACAACATCTGCAGCATAGTCAAATACTTCGTCATCTGTTGCATTTGGAAATGCTTTACGATATGCCTGCATTTCTGCTTGATGTGCAATGACCTTGCCAAAATCATCAATGCCACCATACAGTGCAGATGCACCACGGAAGGGAGCTTTTACAGCCTTAGACATAGCACCCTCTGCTCCCTCACCAAATCTGTCAAGATTTCTTTTTACAGTTTCGGCTACAACACTTGAATCTAAAACGCCCCTTTCTTTTAACCTAGCTAAGTAAGCTAAAGCTTCTGGGTCATTCTTAGCTGCTTTTTGATACAGCGAATACATAGATGTTTGAGCGTTTTTAAATACACTGGGACGCAACAAGTTACCATTCATCGTAAGCTGTTGTAACATACCATACGTGTTAACAGCATGGGCTGTATGGTCAAACACAGTCTCCATTGCCTGACCTACACCTGCGGGTTTAGCAAAAACATTTAGCCAGCCCTTACCAACAGGATTATCAAAACCAAAAGTATCAATGCCCCGCTCTAGCATTGTGTACATTTCATCTGTCGTAAATACTTTGTTAAGACCAACAGGCGCACCAGTACCACCAAGTCTGCCAAGCTCTTGAGCAGCTAACTCACCTACATTTTTTGTAATATCTTTGCCGCCAATACGCTCACCTTGCCGCAAAAAAGTAGCTGTATCTGATGGAAGAAAAGGAAACAAGCCTGGTGTTTTAACTTCTTTACCCAGATTGCGTTCAGCAAAAGCCTTAACATCTTTTAAATAGTTAGCCTTTGCAATAAGTTTGTTTTGGTTTCTCATTGTTTCTGTAAAGTTACGAACAGGGTCTTTAACCTCACCCATTAACTCAAGAATTGGCTTGTCAATATCTTTCCTACCACGCAAAACCTTTACTGCTTTTTCTCCCGTACCACCACTAAGAAGGCTGGTTATCAAATCAAACTGACCACCCTTACCCCTATCAACAATGTCACTAATAACACCATCAATTTGAGCAGGGGTTAACTCTGGGTATTGTTTTTGTAAATGCTGCCTTGCATTATACACAACCTCATACACATCTGCAGTGTTACCTGACTGACTTGCTGCAAGCTTTGCTTTAGATGAAAGCTTTTCTGGCTTCATGTCTAAAGCTTTTTTAATATCTTTAGACCACTTAGGATTTGTAAATGTTTGAAAAGTTCTGGTCAGATATGCACCGCCATCTTCGCCTAACTTAATTTGTATATCGTCATCAACAGCAAGCTTTAAGGCATCCTTAACGGCTACCTCATTTAAGTTAATAGCCTCCCTCATTTTTATAACCTGCTCAAGAACTTCTTCTGGCAAATCATATGAGCCACCTTCCATAGCCAAGGCACGGTTAACAGCCACTCTATCTGCTCCAGTTTTTTTAATAAGCTTTTCTAGCTTCTTTGCCTCCCCCTGAATAAGCATGTCTTGACCTGCCACAAAACCACGACTTGTTAAATAAGAATCAAATAATTCTTTTGGCATTCCTGCTGTAGTAGTAAACATTCTTCCAAGACCAGTATTAACCTTGCCAAGAGTTTGCACAATCTTGCCACGCTGCCTATATTCATTAGGAGCAATCTCTACAACCTCTGCCTCAACAGGTGTCTTATCTACTGTTTCCTCAATAGGTTCTGTAACTTTATCTTTTTTAATTGCCTTAACTTTACCCGCTACCTTGCCTGCGGTTAGTCCTATTCCCTTAATAAAAGCAGAAGCTACACCTGCACCTAGTGTAGCATCAGCAATCTGTTTCAATCTTTTTTCTGCAACAGTATCATCAGGGTCAATTGCCAACTTAGCGGCCAACTGCTCACCCTCTGGTCCAAGCATAGCAATAACCTCTGGCAAAAACACCTCGTCTTCTTGTCGTGTAAGAACATCAGCAGCTACACCAATAGTACCTGCCTTTGCTAATGCTCCCGCTGCTGTTGTGGTTTTTAATCCTGCTGTTGCTGCAGTCAAAGCTTTTGTTGCTACGCCAAACGGAACAAAGTATGAGCCAATCTCTTCGGCAGTAGAAAGTTCAGGGTCAAACGTTTCTTTTAAAGCAGTACTAACCGCCTTGCCAACCCTTGTCTTTTTAAGGTTGTCATCAATGTTATCACCAAGTTCTGAAAATACATTAGAAACTTTTTCACGAGTTTCTTTACCTGCGGCCACCTCAATAGCCTGACCGCCAAGAGTTGCCACAGCACTGCCCAAGCGACCAAGGCCGCCCGTAACCATTTTACCAGCACTAAAGCTAGTGTCAGGTCTTAATGCACCGCTTTCTGCTTTTGCAACAAAATCTTCTGTAACTTCTTGAAACTCTTTTGGGTCAACACCCTTGTCTCTTAGAAATTTAATTCTGTCTTTTTCTGATTCAATTTCTTGAACTTGACCAAGCAGCGTTTGGAACTCTTGTGTTTGTGGGGCTAACGCCATCTAGTTCTCCTGCTTATAAACCAGCGATTAAATTAATTGCCGCCGCAATGTCACCCTTTGTCTTTTTATATTCCTGAACTCCAGAATTAAACGTGTCAAATGCTCTTTGTGCATCCGCTTCTTTATATGTTCCGCCACCAACTTTTCTAATGCGGCCATCATCAGAAATAAAATATCCAGTTTTTACTCCAGTGGCTGACCGTATTGCATTAATATCTGATGCCTTCTGTTCAAATGGCTCTCCCACTGATTCAACTTCAAGCTCTGCCGCAGCCCCTCTTAGTTCTTCTTCAGCAGTAACTGCAGGCACAGCACCACGGAACACAGTAGCAAGAGGTGATTCACCTAACTGTGGCGTTGTTGCAAGAATAGACATGCCAATACGCCGCCTTTCTTCATCACTATATCCACGGAAAGGGTCAATTTTATCTTTATAAAATCCATGCGCTGCCTGAATACCTGAACCAATACTTCTAAGTCCACTACCTACTCCCGACATAACCCTATCAAATGCATTTGGCGGTGGTGCTGGCTGGGTAGCTGCAGGCATTGACCTCATATCTTCCCTAGTTCTTTGTAGGGGTGTTCTGGAAGATGCTGCTGGTCTAGGCATTGGTTTAGGCGCAGACACAGGTTTTTGATTTGCTTGCTGTAACTCATCACGTAAAACATTAAATGTTTTTTGCTCTTTGTCGGTAAGTCCTCTATTAATTTTAGGCACAAAACCCTCAAGGTCTTTTTTAATTTCGTCAATAGTGCGACCACCCGTTGCCAGTGAGGAAATACCGCCACCTGATTTTAATCCTGCCATTTGAGAAAGAGCCGCCATAGCTGCTTGTTGTTGCGGCGAGTTTATCGTACCTGTTTTACCTAAGTTTGTTGACCCCATAGCATTCGCAAGACCACCAGCTTTTTCTTCAGGACTTTTAGGTGGTTCGTCCATCTTGGCATTCAGTTCATCAGCTTCGTCAAGGTCATCTTCCATCTGGTCAAAGTCAGCTTCACTCATGCCTGCCGCTTTAGCCATATCGGCAAGAGAAGATTGTGTACTACCGCCTGCGCTTCTATTTACATGACCGCCCTCTTTAAACATTGAAGCAATTCCCATAGCTTCTTGAAAAGTTGATGGGTCTTGAGTTCGTGTAGTTTCCTGTGTAGGAGCAGCATAAATAGTCTGCAAATATTGCTGTGCAAATTTAAATGGGTCGTCTTCTTTAAACTTCTGCATATCAGCCATAATACGCTGTTGCTCCAATGAGCGTTGCTCTCTGCCAACATCTGCACCCAAACCAATTCTTTGAAGCTCTTCCCCAAAGCCTTGCCTGCCAATACCAAGCTGTTGCCCTGTTAGTCGTGCTAATCCAGCTGCACCTGATGCCTGTCTGGCACGGTCTGCTTCTGCTTGCTGTAATGCTTGTCGCTGTAGCTGACCTTCAATTCCTGCCATTCCAACAGCAAACTCACCTGCTGCACCACCACGAAGAATGTCTGCTCTACCACCTGTTAATGCACCAACACCTGCGCCACCTGCGCCAACACCAATGTCACGCAATGCTCCTTCAAATGCTTGCTGCTGCGCTAAACGTTGCGCCTCTCCCATAGGCTCAAGAAGTTTTCTTTGAGCAGCAATGTCTTCTGAAGTAATTCCCTGCGCTGCTTGGCGCTGCATACCTATTGCTTCTTCAAGGCCGCCTAAAGCAGTCTTATAATAATCAGGCTGTGCTGTTGACAAAGCAAGCAAAGAACTTTGTGCAGCAAGCTGTGGGTCTGTAAATCCTGCAACTCGCTCCCCTCTAAATACTCGTGGTCCTGCTTGGAATTGTTGTTGTAATGACTCTAATCCTTCTTCAGCATAGGGTCTAATGGCCTTGTCAAATCCACCGCCATATTCTCTAACCTTACCTGGTCCACCTAATAAATCTGTAAAGAATCCCATAGCTATACTTCCTTCATAAATTCACGCAATGTTTTTACGGCACTAATTTCTTTGGGCTGTTCTTTAGTTCCGTATGCTTGTTGTCTTATTTCTTCTCTAAGTTTGTCTAGGCGTGCTGCACCTTCATCTGCATCACCACCTCCAATTTCTTTTACTTGATTTGCATCTACAATATATTCATCTTGGCTAATTCGTGCTTCTGTAATGTCACCACCATTAGCCACATCATATGAAACATTGTCAGACATACCATCACCAATCTCTTCCTGAACCATACCAGTTTTACTTCCGTCAGTATTTTCTACTTGAGGTAGGGATTGGTCAAGAAGTTTACCGCCTGCATCAGATGAGCCATTGCCAAGAGCAGATACAGTATAAGCATCAACTACATAATCATTACCATCTACCTTGCCGCCATCTACCAGACCGCCTTCTTCTCTATATACAGGGGCAGACATTTGCGGCGGCATAGGAGCAGGTCGCATAGCTTGTTTAGGCATAGCCTGTGAAGCAACCACAGGAATCATATCGGCAAGACGAAAAGCACGTTGAAAACCTGCAGCATCCTCCGTCATGCCCATTCCTTTTAATTGTAATATGTTTGCAAGACCTTCATACATTGTAGTATTATACCCTATTTATATCAAATATACCAGCTATCTAGTGGAAATCCACCCACCCAGCAGCTGTAGTTGTGTACCCCTTAAACTTACCCACACTAATTGCATAGGCTACATCGCCCTGCTGTGGTCTACCAATATCAGTAATTGTAACCACCGTATATATCTTTGTTGACGGGGTACTGTCCTGACGCAAGCTTTCGGTATCTAGTTCACGTGTAAGCTCATTAGCCCATCGAGTTAAATCTGAATGTAACTCATCAGCAGTAGTTGGCTTACCTATAGGATACTTTGGAAAGTTAGCCATTATCTTTCACCATCAGGCTGCATAGCTAATCTTACGCCACCCCATCGCCACTGACCTGCAGCATCTGCAGACACACGAACAACAGACTGCCTACCTCTAGCACGCATGTTTACCTTTTGTGTATTAGCATTAATAGTAAATGGACCTTTTTCTTGGAAGTCATCCGATGGATACCTGCGTGTTTTAATAGAAAACTTAATCTGCTCTCCCGTGCTAAATGTATAATCAGGAATAAGTTTATCTGCAAACATTAGTTGCTTACCTTCATCAAGGTCAAACTCTGCCGACTCAATAAACGAAGTAAGAGCCTGACCATCGCCTGTATAAATATCATCTGGCTCGTTATTCCACACAAGCATGTCACCCGTTGCTGATGTATACCCAGTCAAAACAGTAGTATCAAACACGCCACGGTCTGTAAATGTAGTAGTAATACCGTCTTCAAACAGCTTTCCATATACCCATGTTTGTTCTTCGTAGTTATAAATTACATAGGCATTCGGCTCTAAACTATCACCACGTGGATACAGCCAAATAATTTCTTTAAACTCACTATTAATACCTGCATACACTTTGTCTTTTTGAACCATATTAAAACTATCAAAAAGATGTCGGCGTATTGTGCAAGGCATAGTGTTAACACGGCCATCATACATATAGAAATTATTATCGCCCATCCAATAAGACACACCGTCAATATCAACTGCCGCATGAGGACTAATCATACCGCAGTTAGAACCAACCTGTGTAAACCTAAATATAAATGGAGTTCCTACAAACTCCTGAATATACATAGCTTTGTCAGTCCAAATGTTAATAGTATTACGTGAGCGTATTGCCCCGATAATACGAGAGCCTTCGGTCAAGTTAACAGAACCTGCAGTATTTGTAGCTGTTGGTTGCCATACTCTAAAGTTATTTTGGTCAGACCAAGCAACTCTTAGCGGAACAATGGTAGCATCAGTTGCCGTTGTTGATGCTCCATAGCAAACAATATGACCATCATTAGGTGACACAATAAAACTATTTGCATATGGCGCAGTATCTACAATACTTGCACGAGCAATAGTATAATTATTTTCGGAAACATCTAGATATGCAATTTTACTTTTACGGCGTAAGGCCAGCAAGTCTTCACCATATGTATCAAGCTTCCACTGTGCGCCTTGGAAAACAATATCAGAAGAAGACGCAGGAGAGTTCCAAGCTTGTTGACCACTCCACACACCCGCACTATACCCCAAACCTTGAATATCATTTGGCTCTTCATTAGGTATTAAAAGATTTATACTGCCATTAGCTCCTTGACCTGTTGCAGTTCCTGTAGCAGTAGCATTTGCAGTAATAAAAAAGGCATCCTGGGCGCTTACTGAAGTAATTGCAAATGTGCCATTAACACTTGTTCCCTGAAAGTTTGGAACGCCAGTAAATTCAATTCTGTCTCCAACGCTAACATTCTGGCTGGGATTATAACCTAAGTTAACCTTAACAATATTACTTCCACTAGTAGTATCAAAATTATTAGCTACACTTGTTGTGCTAGCAATAGGAGTAGAGTCTGTTCTGTCTTCGTTTTGTATTACATATAATTGTGTGTTAGTACCATATGCTAAATACTTACGAGTATTATTATCAGTCCATGTAAGAGAATCACGAGCAAAACCAGATATAACATCAGTAGAAAACTTTGTATAACCACGTAGGTTTTCTGGCTTACCTTCACGGAAGCGCACACGGTTTCCGTCAAACCATTTACCCTCTTCGGCATACTTGGTTGATTCCCTGTGAAACCCAGGAACAAACTTTAAATTAAAAAACTGTGTGTCTGTAGATGCCATATCTATTCAATAAATTTTGTTTCTATATCGCCTTGCTTTGCAAGCCCTAGTAACTCATCCTGTTGTTCAACCATTCTATTTCTAAACGATTCAACCGCCCCTTGAGTTCCTCTGGCAGCATTTGTTTGAGCAACCAAAAGAAGCGGCATCATAGTTACTGCACAACCCCACTCCTCTACTTCTTTATCCCCCTGGGGATTTTTACCTGCTAGTTTTGTAAACCAAGCGCAGTCTAATTGTTTACACGGTTCAAAGTTATGTAACGGACATCCGTTCTTAACATTTAATTCCATTCATTAATCCTTTTCGCATACAATAAAGTTAACATATTTAACATCTAAGTTAAAGGCATTGCTTTGTGCAATGCTTACTGTGTGCGAGTGTGAGCCTTTTCCTGCCAAGCTATGACTATGGCCTGAACCACTACCTACTGTGCTGGTTCTACCAACATCGGCATTTGAAGTTGTTTTCATCATATTATAATGCCAGTTCCCAGCATCTGATGTAGTTCCGTAAGCAACTTGATTAGTAGTATTAAGGTTCGGCCCTCCACTACCAGTTACCCGAACATTAGCAAACCCGTAGTGAAAGTGAGAGGGCAAATGAGCCGTTACCAATGCAGTAACAGAGGTACTTCCTGAAAGAGTAGCGCTTTCTGTAGCTTTACCCGTAATAGAAACTATAATACCTGAATTAAATACAGAATTAAATTGATTAGAGCCGCCTACTTGACCACCGCTTGTAGCCGCATTAACAATACGAAGGGCAGACCCCGCATGAGAGGCAGAGGTAATAACTGTCCACCCCTGCGGTGCAGTGTTCTGATTAAATGCTAATCTTGTTCCTGATTCAAAGTCCCTAATAGCATAGCTGTTAGAACCATTAGTAGCAAGCAGTGCCGCACCATTACCAACAGTAACCTTTGTGCTACCATTGTCCATAATAACATTATGACCGCCTACGGTTTCATTGTTAACAAAGTAAATTTTTTCTGGTCTAGTAGCATAGCTAACAGTAACATCGGCAGCAAGAGTGCCAGTCATTCTAAGGCCAAGGCTTCTTGCTTGGTCGGGTGAGCCATCATTTGCAGCAAGAGTCACGCCAGTTCCGCCTTGACCATCGACATCAACCGCAGTTACACCTGCAACCGCTGCGTCCACAAGGTCAATTACATTTGTGTTTAATCTATCGCCCCAAGTGTTAGCATTTTCACCAGCGCCTTGTTTCTCTAATTTAATTCTTGAGCTATATGAAGAAGCCATATCTTAATTCCTATTGTTTACCCAACAGTTTCTTTACTGTTTCTGTTTCATAAATTCTGATGCAAACCCACACCAAGGAAGCCAGTGCTGTAATACTAGGCAGTATTTGAAAGAAAGCACCTGCGGTTACACCAAGCGCTCCAAAGTCTAGCACAAGCTTATCTGGTTCATTCATTATTTTTCTCCTTGAAAAGTCTGCAGATTCTATATTATACCTTATAAACGGCCAGTAAG
>Ga0163180_10000760_pt1 | contig 18663 bp, 9 predicted proteins | sample AtlANTMetagenome_2_FD_109647 | JGI IMG/M metagenome (GOLD analysis project Ga0163180, IMG submission 109647) | Marine eukaryotic phytoplankton communities from the Atlantic Ocean - Atlantic ANT 4 Metagenome | ecosystem: Environmental > Aquatic > Marine > Oceanic | place: North Atlantic Ocean...
AGGGCGTAGAGCCGCTTCCCGGATCCGGTCCAGACCTCGAAGCCGTTCTGGCCCCCGATCCCTCCGCTGAGAAGGATTTCCGGATGCTTGTTGCCGTCCCAGTCTCCCCAGGTCACCCAGCCCGCCGGGATGTCCTTGTGCCAGTGATGGTTCTCTCCTTCGCTCCAGAGGATCAGGCCGCCTCGGATCTGACGCTTGCCCACCGCCACGAATTCGAGGCCCGGTTGAGAGGGATCGAAGTCGCCGAGGGTAGCCCGTTGCAGATGGTCCATTCCTGGACGGCGATACTTCCAGGTCTTTTCGGGTTTGCCGGTACGCCCATCGACGCAGGCGACCGGCCCCTTGAGGGCATCGCAGCCGTCAAGGTCGTAGACAATCTCGAGCTCCCCGTCCCCGTCGACGTCCCCACAGAGGATGAAGTCGGTATGATTGCGGACGGTGTCGTCCGACCAGCGCAGGGTGCCGTCGCCATTGAGAACGATGAACTTTCCGTTGAGGGAGATGTAGACTTCATCGATGCCGTCCCGGTCGGCATCGTAGTGAGCCATCTCGTGGCCATAGAGATTCCGGTGCTGGATCCGGTAGTTCCACTTCTTCTCGCCTTTCGCGTCATAGCAGCTGACCTCGGCCCCGACCCGGCAGACCACGGATTGTTCCTTTTTGTCGAGGAAGTGTCCCACCACGGAGACCTGGTAATTGTCGTGAGAGCGTGGGAGCTCGATCTTCCAGCGGCTTTTGCCAGTTGCGGCATCAAGGCACCAGAGTTCCCGGCTGAGATTGAAGACAAGCTCGAAGGAGCCGTCGGCATCGAGATCCACGATTGCGAGACCGCTTTCACCCCCGAGGGGGTTCCCGATCGGAACGCTTTCCCAGGTCCGGGATCCGTCCTGATTGTAGCGGACAATGCGGCGGGTGTCATCCCGCGCGGCACAGAGGAAGAGTTCGACGGTGCCGTCGCCATCCACGTCCCGGGCGTTGGCGAGCCAGCCGTTAAGTTGGGCGCCTTGCTGGGACCAGGCTGCCTTGACGCCCGGGATGGCGGTCAGGTCGCGGGGGGAGTGGACCTGTTCAAAATCGATATGGTAGACGGTTCCGTCCTGGTCTTTGCTGGTGGTGAAGGCGGGCTTGGCCCCGGTGGCTGGGACGGATGAGCCTCCAAGGAGGATCATGGCCACGAGGGGCAGGGTCCGGATGAGGCGCATACCGACGATTAGGGAGGAGAAAAGCTCCGGGCAATCCCAATCTGCCCCTTCCTGCTTCCCTCCCGGCCATGATCGGATGATGATCTCCTCATTGCCACTGGGGCGTGACCGTGAATTAATTCCGGGTCGATGAGACTAAAACCCTTCCTGCTCCTGCTCCTTGGCGGTTTGCCGACCGTCAAGGCGGAGGTGAGCTATAACCGGGAGGTTCTTCCAATCCTGGCCAGCAAGTGTCTCGCCTGTCATGGAACGGATGCGGCCCAGCGGAAGGCCAAGTTGCGACTCGATGAGCGGGAGGGTGCCTACGCGGACCGGGATGGGATCAGGGTTGTTGTTCCCGGCAAGCCCGGTGACAGTGAACTGGTCCGGCGGATCCTCTCGCATGATGAGGATGAGGTCATGCCTCCTCCGGGGGAGGGGGTCTCCCTTACCAAAGGGGAAAAGGAGATCCTGCAGCAGTGGATCAGGGAAGGGGCTCGCTACGAACGTCACTGGGCCTTCCGGAGCCCGGTGAAAGGTGAGGTGCCTGATGTGGGTGGCTGGGGAGTAAATGCCATCGATGCCTTTGTTTACCAGGAGTTTTCCAAGGCTGGGTTCGAACCGCAGCAGGAGGCCACGAAGGAGGAACTCATCCGGAGGGTCTCGATCGATCTCACGGGATTGCCTCCCACCATCGAGGAGGTGGAAAGCTTTCTCTCAGACAGATCGGAGGAGGCCTATGGGAAAGTCGTGGATCGCCTGCTGGGTTCCTCCCGTTACGGGGAGCGTATGGCGGCGTGGTGGCTGGATGGCGCGCGCTACGGGGACAGCCACGGGTATGACAATGATCTGGAGAATGCCCAGTGGCCCTGGCGGAACTGGATCATCGAATCGTTCAATGACAACCAGCCCTACGACCAGTTCGTGACCTGGCAACTGGCGGGGGATCTTTTGCCGAATGCCAGTGATGACCAGATCGTGGCCACTGGATTCAACCGGAACCACCGGATCCAGACCGAGGGGGGTGCGATCGAGGAGGAGTGGCGTACGGAATACGTGATGGACCGGGTGGAAACCATGGGATCGGTTTTCCTGGGGCTCACCCTGAGTTGCGCGCGCTGCCATGACCACAAATACGACCCCATCAGCCAGAAGGAGTTCTACCAGCTCTTCGCGATGTTCGATGGCTTGAATGAAAAAGGGTTCATCAACAACCTGAGGGGTAGTGCCGAACCTCGTCATCGTTACCGGAAGAGCGCATTTGAAACAGTGGTCAGGAAGCTCGAAGAGGAGATCCCGGATGCCAAGGCACGGGAGGGCAGGATCAAGGAGTTGGAAGCGGCTCACCCGCACGTCATGGTCATGCGCGATGAAGTGGACCGGAAGGCGTTTGTGCTGAAGCGGGGGCAGTATGATGATAAGGGGGAGGAGGCACCTCCCGGGCTTCCACAGGCTTTCTCTCCCACCCCGGAAGACGAAAACCTGAACCGGCTTCACCTCGCCCAGTGGATGGTGGACGGGAAGCATCCCCTGACCTCCCGCGTTTTCGTAAACCGGCTCTGGGAACAGTTCTTCGGAACGGGTATCGTCAAGAGTTCGGAGAACCTGGGCCGGCAGAGCGACTGGCCGAGTCACCCGAAGCTCCTCGACTGGCTGGCAGTAGATTTCGTGGAATCGGGCTGGGATGTGAAGAGGTTCATCCGGTTGATGGTGATGAGCAGGACTTATCGGCAGAGTTCGGTCGTGGAGGAGGAAAAGCTGCAACGGGACCCGGGTAACCGGTTACTGAGCCGGGGACCACGAACCCGTCTTCAGGCTGAAATGCTGCGAGATCAGGCCCTCTTCGTCTCGGGATTGCTGGTGGAGCGACTGGGTGGGCCCAGTTGGTGGGTCTATCAGCCGGCAGGGCTCTGGCTTGAGGTGGAGAAACGGGGAACCTTCGTGCAGGATCATGGGGAAAAACTGTATCGGCGCAGTCTCTATTCCCGGATCCGCCGGACCGTGGCTCCGCCGAGCATGCTCCTTTTCGACATGCCGAGTCGGGAGATGTGTACCGTGAAGCGGACCCTGACCAATACTCCCCTGCAGGCCCTAGCCCTGATGAATGAGGTTACCTATGTGGAAGCAGCCAAGAAGTTTGCGGAGCGGATGATGACAAAGGGCGGGACGCCGGCAGAGCGGATTGCCTGGGGATTTCGCTGCGTGACTTCCCGGGTGGCTGATGCAGAGGAGCTTGAGATCCTGGTCAAGGGTTATGAGCGCCGGGTCGAGCACTACCGGAAGAACGGCAAGGCTGCCGAGGATCTTCTGGGCCAGGGCGAATCAAAGGTGGCAGGCTACCTGCCCAAGCCGGAGATGGCAGCCCTCTCCACGGTCGCGAATGTTATTCTGAACCTCGATGAAGTGATCAACCGATGAAGGAGAGTAAGCGAGAGAGGGAGAGTCCTGCCCTGGGGGAGGCAGTTTCAGCCGGGGACCCCGTTCTTCCGGACCGACGCTCCTTCCTGCAGGCCTCAGGGCATGGGTTTGGGGCCATGGCCCTTGGATCACTCCTGTTCGACGAGGAGGGAAAGGCTGCCACGGTAGTGCCGGAAAATCCCAGGGTCAGGCGGGTTATCTCTCTCTTCATGTCGGGAGGTCCCTCCCAGATGGATCTCCTGGACCCCAAGCCGGAACTGGAGAAGGAGCGAGGAAAGGAATTGCCTAAGTCGGTCCGGGGAGAGCAGAGGATCACGACCATGACTTCGGTGCAGAAGAGTCTTCCGGTCCTGCCCAGTCCCTTCAAGTTCGGTCAGCATGGACAATCAGGTCTCGAGTTGAGCGAGTTACTTCCTCACTGGAGCGAGGTCGCGGATGACCTGTGTCTGGTCCGGTCGATGCAGACCGAGGCCATCAACCACGATCCGGCGATCACCTTTTTTCAGACCGGCTTCCAGCTGGCGGGACGGCCAAGTGTCGGGTCATGGGTGTCCTATGGCCTCGGAGCGATTAACAGGGATCTTCCGGCCTACGTGGTCCTGACCTCCCGTTCTACCGCCGGGGGGGCACAGCCGCTCTACAGTCGGTTATGGGATTCAGGGTTCCTCCCAGCCGAGCACTCGGGAGTGAAGCTACGCAACACCGGGGACCCCGTGTATTTCCTGAAGAATCCCCCGGGAATCGATCGTGGGGTCCGTCGTGACATCCTGGATGACGTGGGAGCATTGAACCGCAGGCGTCACGCTGCGTTGGGCGACCCTGCCATCGAGTCGCGCATTGCCCAGTATGAGATGGCCTTCCGTATGCAGACCAGTGTCCCCGAACTGGCTGATATCTCGAAGGAACCGGAACACGTAATGAAGCTTTATGGACCCAATGTCGGCAAGCAGGGCAGCTTTGCCCGCAATTGCCTGGTGGCCCGGCGCCTGGCGGAGAGGGATGTACGCTTCATCCAGCTCTTCCACATGGGCTGGGACCAGCATGACAAGCTGAAGGAAACCCTGTCCCGCCAGTGTCGCGATACCGAGCAACCGGTGGCTGGATTGATCCAGGATCTTAAGCAGCGGGGCCTATTGAAGGATACCCTGGTGGTCTGGGGTGGAGAATTCGGGCGCACCACCTATGCCCAGAAACCCGGCGACAAGGCGGGTCGGGATCATCACCCGGGATGCTTCACCCAGATGCTGGCCGGGGCCGGGATCAAGGGCGGGCATGTGCATGGTGAGACCGACGATTATTGCTATAATGTGACTCGTGATCCCGTCCACGTGCATGACCTCAACGCTACCCTGATGCGCCTGCTGGGGGTCGATCACGAGAAGTTGACCTTCAGGTTCCAGGGCCGAGACTACCGGTTGACTGATGTGCACGGCAAGGTGGTGAAGGAAATCCTCAGTTGATACGAGACCATGTCGAAAACGATTGTTCTTCTTCTGTTCGGTACTTTTCTCCAGGTGGCCCAGGCCGGGCTGGACCTGAAACAAGGGGACAGGGTCCTGCTCTACGGGAACTCCTTCATTGAGCGCCTGCAGGGCCATGGCCTGTTCGAGGCCAACCTCCAACTGGCACACCCGGGGAAGAAGCTTGAGTTCCGCAGCCTGGCATGGACGGGCGATGAGGTTGGTTATCGGCTGAGGCCGGAGCGTTACGTAAATCATCTCAAGAAACTGCTGGAGCGGTGGCCGGCCCAGGTAGTGCTTCTGGGATTCGGGCTTAATGAATCGTTTGCCGGTTCGGCGGGGATCACTGCATTTCGCTCGGACTTGGATGGTTACCTCCGGGAAATGCGACGCCGACACCCCGGGGCCACCATTGTTCTCCTCTCACCGATTGCGACTGAGGAGCTGGGACAGCCCCATTACCCGGATGCGGATGGGAGAAACGGGGAGATCCGGTCCTACGTGGAGGCCATGCGGGAGGTGGCCCAGCTGCAGGAAGTGCGTTTCGTAGACCTGTTTGGCCCCAGCCTGGCCGCCTATGAGAAACAGGAGCAGCCTCTCACCTCCAATGGGATTCATCTCAACGATTCAGGGCACGAGTTGATCGCGAGCCACCTGGCCCGGGAGCTTCTCGGGTCCGGGGCGTATGCGGGGTTGGACCAGGGGAGGGCAGAACTGGTGGCGAAGGCCGTGCGTCGTAAGGCGGGCCATGTGGCCACCGTGGTGCGTCCCGTGAACACGGTCCTTTATTTCGGGGTGCGGGGACGAGCCCACGAATATAATGCCGAGATACCCCGTTACCATGAACTGATAGCCCGTTCGGATGCCCGCATTCATGACATGGTGCAGGATGCCGCAATCGGATATGATCCTGAACCTCTCACCCTTCCCCCCCTCGTCGAGAGAGCCCCGGCAAAACTGCCCTCACCGGAGGAGATGCTCAAGAGCTTCCGGGTTGCGGAGGGCTACGAGGTGAACCTGTTCGCCTCAGAGCAGCAATTCCCCGAATTGCGGAACCCTGAGCAGATCGCCTTTGATGCCCGGGGGCGCCTCTGGGTGGTCACCATGCCGTCCTTCCCGGGGACCATTCCGGGCGATGTTCCTCATGATAAGATAATCATCCTTGAGGACACGGATCGTGATGGGAGGGCGGACAAGTCCACCGTCTTTGCGGATCACCTGACCGTTCCCGATGGCCTGGCCTTTCATGAAGACGGGGTGATTATTTCCCATCAACCGCGACTGGTCTTCATGAAGGACAGCAACGGCGATGGGAAAGCGGACATGAAGGAGGAGATCCTGCGTGGGATCGATGTCACCGACGCGCATCATGGGGGAATGATTGCGATGGGGCCGATGGGGCACGTGCTATTCTGTGATGGGGTCTTTCATCGCTCCCAGCTGGAAACCCCGCACGGAGTGACCCGGGGGGTCGACGCGACTACCTACCGTCTCGACTTGCGCAGGGGCACTGTTGATCGAGAGTATCAGACTCTGACGCCCAATCCATGGAAGATCACCTGGGATCGATGGGGGAATCTCTTCCAGATGTACGGCGATGGATTCGTGCAGGACAGCCATGCCGTCCCGTGGACTCCCTTCGGGGTTTACCATCCCTTCCGGCGGGCTATCACCGTTGCCTATGGCAAGGGCTCCGCAGCCTGTGTGATTTCCAGCCCGAATTTTCCCGAGGAATACCAGCAGGGGATGGCCTCGGCGGTGTTATTGAGGAAGTGCTTCGTTTCCCTTTCGCGGCATGAGGCCGAGGGTGCTTATTACAAGGCCAGTGAGCGGCTGGATGTGCTTTCCTCGCCCAGCCAGTTGTTTCGACCCGTGGATATCGCTTTTGGGTTCGACGGGGCGATGTATGTTTCGGATTTCTGCACCCGCATCATCGGGCATGCCCAGAACTCGATGCGGGATCCCCGCTGGGACCCTCACACGGGGCGGATCTGGCGCGTGACCTACAAGAAAAAACCAGTTGTCCGGGACTGGCCACGTATCGAAGGAGCCACGGCGGCGGAACTTCTGGCCCTGCTCAAGCATCCCCAGGATCTCATCCGGGATCACGCGAGGCGGGAACTGCGGCAGACCACGGGGGTGGTGAAGGCGCTCGATTCGTGGTTACACAAGGAGAAGAAGGACGAGGCGATCCTGGAAGGGCTCTGGATCCTGCACGACCAGGGGGAGGTCCGGCAAAACCTCTTGGAGAAGTTGATGAAGTCGTCGGATCACCGGATCCGGGCGGCGGCAACGCATCTGGTGCGCTTCCAGGCAGCCCAGCTGAAGAGCCCCCTTGAATTGCTGCGGAAAATGACCCGGGACCCCCATCCGCGGGTGCGCACGGAGGTGATCCATGTGGTGTCTCACCTGCAGCAGGAAGACCAGGCCTATGCCGCACTCCTTGGTCAGATTGATGTGTCCGGCAGCAAGGACCTCCAGACCATCCTGGGGGATGCCAGTTACGGCGTAAATTCCGGTATGGGTCCTGAAATTCCAGTCCTGCAGAAGCCTGAAGACAGCAAATTAAGTCACTGGCTTCTCAAGGAGGATGGCAAGGAGGAGCGTTTCTTTACCTTTGGGTCGAAGGCCGGATCCTTTGGGACGATGCGCACCTTTGTGCGCTCCCCGGAAAAGAGAAAGGCGGTAGTCTCGATCAGGCACAGCTATGTGAAGGTGTTCCTGAATGGAACCCCGGTCATTTCCTCTGCCAACTGGTGGAGTTCTGACTGGAACGTCCAAGTCGAACTGCAGGAGGGAGTTAACCAGATCGAGGCCCGCTACGTCAAAGGGCGGGGAGCGCGGGGATATGCGCCTGTCTATCTGTATGATCCTCTCGGGGCCCGGGTGGAGGGGGTGGTCATGGCCGGGACGGAGGCGGAACTACGAGTAATGTCTGCCGAGCATGACGAACTCCACGGGCTGAAGGATTCAGTCATCAGGATCAGCGCGGTTCCGAACCAACTGGCCTTTTTCCCGCGGGAGTTTCGTCTCAAGGCGGGGAGTAAAGTGCGGATCTCCTTCCAGAACCAGGATCTCCAGATTCACAACATGGTGGTTGTCAGGCCTGGGGCGGAAGAGGAGGTTGGCCAGCTCGCGGATCAGATGGCCCAGGATCCCGACGCGGCGGAAAGGGCTTTTGTTCCTGACTCCGACAAGGTGCTCTGGGCCACGCCCCTGGTGAATGGAAAAGAAGAGGCGGAACAGGAGTTTACTGCTCCGGAGCAACCGGGTCGTTACCCGTTCCTGTGCACCTTCCCGGGACACTGGAGGGTGATGAAGGGTGTCCTGGTAGTGGAATGAGAGGGGTCTGTCAGATCGGTCCTGCCCCGACCCGGGGAAGGGCCGGAAGTATGTAGTCCCGGCTTCAAAGGGAGGAGATTGCAATCCTCACAAATCGGCGGGGCATGCCAAGGAGGGGTAGATCGTCAGAGATCGTGACAGTCTGCGTGCCGTCACCATTATCGAGCACGTTTTCGACGGTTTGGACCTCGGTCCAGATATGGAGATCAGAGCTCATCTCCACAGTGTAGCTGATGTCCGTTGCGCCTTTCCATTGCTCAAAGGTAATTGCAAGTCTGCCGTTCACCTCTGTGACGATGGGGACATGGGGTCCGGTTTCGAAGGATCTTGGGTTGGTGTTCAGTCCATATTCGAGGAAGTTGCTGAGTCCATCTCCGTCGAAATCGCTACCGGCATCGCTGATGGCCGGGTTAAGCAACTCCTTCGCAGTGAAGACGTCGGCCTGCCAGAGATCGAAGGTCTGTCCTCCATAGATCTCAACGCGCTTGATGAGGGTGTTGCTCCACTGGCCTGCGCCGTCCCGGACGCGGAGCTTGATGGAGTGGGTTCCAGCCCCGAGGACGGAGAGGGAAAGGGAGGCCTCGTCGAAGAGGGAGCTGATGGAGGAGAGGAAGGTTGTGGTGAGGGGCGTGGCATTCCCCTCGCCGGGGTCAGGGCCAGTGAAATACTCCGCGGCGGAGATGGCGGTGACGGTGGGTCCCCCGTTCAGGACGTCGCGCTCGGCGGCGACGGCTGCGGCGGTGGTGGTGACCTGCTGCGCGTTGAAGAGTCGGATGCGCTTGATGAGGGTGCCGCTCCACCGGCCTGCACCGTCCTGAACGCGGAGCTGGATGGAATGGGTTCCGGCTCCGAGCGAAGACAGGGAAAGGGTGGCCTCGTCGAAGAGGGCACTGATGGAGGAGAGGGTGGTCGTGTCGAGGGAAGTGGCATTCCCCTCCCCGGGATCAGGACCGGTGAAATACTCGGCGGCCGAAATGGTGGTGACGGTAGGGCCACCGGATTGGAGGTCACGTTCGGAGGCGATGGCATCAGCGGTGGTGGTGACCTGCTGAGCATCGAAAAGCCGGATGCGCTTGATGAGGGTATTACTCCACTGCCCCGCACCGTCCTGGACGCGGATTTGGATGGAGTGGGTCCCGATTCCGAGGGTTGAGAGGGAAAGGGAGGCCTCGTCGAAAAGGGAGCTGATGGAGGAGAGGGCAGTCGTGGTGAGCGGCGTGGCATTCCCCTTGCCGGGGTCAGGGCCAGTGAAATACTCGGCGGCGGCAATGGTGGTGACGGTGGGTCCACCGGACTGGATGTCACCCGCGGCAGCGACAGCATCAGCGGTTCCGGTGACTTGGTCGGGATCGAAGAGCCGGATGCGCTTGATGAGGGTGTTGCTCCACTGGCCTGCGCCGTCCTGGACGCGTAACTGGATGGAGTGGACTCCGGTCCCGAGAGCGGAGAGGGAAAGGGAGGCCTCGTCGAAAAGGGAGCTGATGGAGGAGAGGGCGGTCGTGGTGAGGGGCGTGGCATTCCCCTCGCCGGGGTCAGGGCCAGTGAAATACTCGGCGCCCACGATGCTGCCCTGGGAAGGGGGGCAGATCGAAAGGGCGAGCCCCGCGAGGAGCCAAGCCGGGAATTTGACAGGAAAAGTCACTGGCAGGCAGGATTCACTTCAAGAGGATGAGGGTCATGGCGCGCTGATGGCGATCCCATTGCTGAGGAGAACCTTGGCGCCCTGGCCAGCCACCTGCGATTCGGGGCTGAGATCGAAGGAGATCACGACCGGCTTGGAAGTGGTCCATGCCTGGGGGTCAAAACAGGGGCCGCCGCTGGGTCCGAGGTTGTTCCTGCTGTCGTCCCGGTCGTCGAAGAGGGGATTGGGAGAGGAGAGAGCCTCGACGTCTGCCGCGGCGCCCTGGTAGGACCACCACCCGGAATCCTTGAGGAAGACGAGATCGCTGGCTCCCGGAGCCTTTCCGGTGTTGGTGTCTACGAGGCCGCCATTGCCGTCCGGGGCAAAAGTCGGGACACAATCCCCGGTCAGGGGAAATCCGAGGCCCGCATTAAGACGGTCGTAGTGGTAGTCGTTGGCTGCGTAGTTGTATTCGATTACCGAGTTCCCGGGGGCGTTGATGGCCACCACATTTCCCTTGATGATGTTGTTGCGCACCGTGATCGCGTCCCCGGAAAGGTGATAGGCTGCGTAGCCCCGGCCCACTGAGGCTGCGTCTGGTCTTTGCAGGTAGGAGGGGCTTCCCACCAGCATCAACTCGCTGTAATTGTTCTGGATTGTCAGGCTGCTCGCGGTCGCGCGGATGCTTTCGTGCTGGCCCGAAGGGGAGGGTTGGGTTGGGTTGTTCCTCTGTATCCTACTGGTCAGGTAATTGTTGTAGATCTGGGCACTGCTGCCCGCGTTCGTCCGGTGGTTGATGTTGATCGCGCCCCTCAAATCCGTGGTGATGGCAATCTCATTAGCCACCAGCAGGGTGAGGGCGTTGGTGAGATTGAGGTCCTCAAGGTTACTATGCTGAAAGGTCCCAGCCAATGTGCTGTAACCAAGCCACCCTTTCTTCAGGGAGGACCACGTACACCCTTCGACAATGTTGAGCCTGAACCCCACGGCCATTTCGGCTTCAGAGTAAAGAATCCGTGGCTTGCCGACATTGTTTGGGTGGTTAGGAGGAAGCTGTGGATTGTAGTCGGGGTTGGGAAAGCTATAGGCGTCGACGGACCATCCACCGTTGATGGTGGAGTCACTCACGTAGACGCTTCCACCAAGTTGCAGCAGGTCATCCATGGTCACGCCGCTGATGGCCAGTCCGGTCGTGTTCTCGACGGTGAGAGTGGTGGTCCCGGCCCCGAGGTTGAATCCCCGGAAAGGGGGAGCGTCGCTCACTCCGGTTATGGTCACGTTGCCGCTGATGATCACGTCCTCGCCGACTGCCTCAGTGAGTTGGACGCCCTTGTTGATTGTGAGTTCCTCGCTGTAGGAACCACCGAAAATCACAATGACGTCACCATCGGCAGCGTTATCGATGGCATCCTGAATGGATTGTCCGGGAGTAACACTAACTGTCTCTGCGATTGTTATGCTGCAAGCCAGAGCTTGCAGTGTCAGTATGAGTCGTTTGATCGGAGGCATTGGGAGAGATGTGAAGTAGAAAGCTATCAACCTTGATAGTGTTATGAGGTCAAGTTTTATGATGATTGAGACCGTGTCCGGCAGGATGTGCGGAAAGAGAGATTGTCGTTCGCTGAGATAGAAACGCCGTGGGCAGGGGTCGGTTGCAGTCGCAGACTCGACATAATGCCTGTCGTTTTGTTTACCGAAGGGATGCAGAGAGCATTGGCAACAGCCCTTCTATGTCTCGGGCTTCCGGTGCAGGCCACGGTGCTCAAGTTTGAAGCGGTTGGCCTGACGCCGGCGACGGAGTTGCGGGGATTGCAGTCGGTCAAAGGCTACGGAGACCGGGTTGAGGGAACGAGTACGGGTGGTTTCAGGGATTCCTTTGCGGAGGGGAATGGATGGACTCCCGATGTGCTGATCGACTTCGCCGCCGGTCACGATGTCAAGACGGTCAACTCGTGGAGGGAGAACTGGGATGGCGGGGGTGGAGCCAACTACCTGCTGGATGGAGATGACGGAGGTCCCTACTTCTACTGGTATACCTTTACTCCGGAGAATGGGGTGGGAGTGCTGATCAATTCGCTGGATCTGAATGCCTTGAAAGAAGTGCCGAACCGGGTCGACTGGAGGATTTGTGCCGGGAGTCGGAGGGGAAGGGAGCTGGTAAAGGGTTCGACGGGGAATTTCACCGGGGATCTCGCCGGGCTCAATTTCAGGATGAAGGGAGCGCACTACGGCCCGGTCGTCCTTGAGCTTGTCCATACCGGGACGCGGACCTCACTGGCGGTCGACAACCTGGACTTTGACCAGATTGACTTGGGTAAAGAAGGGGTAACCGCACGACTGGTGGAGGTAGGAACCCGGAAGCAGTTGCTGGTCGATGACCAGGTCATCGACCAGATGGTTCACGTTGACCGAGTCCTGGGAACGGTGGACAAGGTGAGCAGGGAGAACCCCGTCTTTGAGGGGAGTTTTTACGGAACGGTCCTGCACGACGAGGGGAAGTTCAAGTTGTGGTATCGTGGGCACCCGTATGGCTATGCGGAATCCAGGGATGGCGTGCGCTTTCACAAGGTGGCGGCCCTGACGGGGATGACCCAGAAGTCCCCGGCGGAAGGAGCGACCTTTTATGTTGATCCGCACGAGACGGACCCGGCCCATCGCTACAAGGCCTGTTATGCGCACAGGACGATGCGGGCGGCCCTGGCCTATTCAGCGGATGGAATTCATTGGAAGGACTACAATGGGGGCCGACCGGTAACGCACCGGGCGGCCGATACCTATAACCAGATCGTATGGGATGAGGGAGCCGGGGTTTATCGGCTCTTTACCCGGACCGATTACCAGAGCGCCCTCAAGGCCGGGATGGAGGTAAGGGGAACGCGGAGCATGATCAATGCGGACCCCAAGGCCGACCCTGCCGGGTGGACGGTGGTACGGAACTGGCGATTTGACCGGGAAGACCCGGAAGAGTGGAGGCGCCGACAGATCTATGGGCTTACCGACTGGATCTACGAGGGGGTGCACTTCGCGCTCATGATGGTGATGGAGTGGCCGGAGGACATGAGCGAGGGACCGAAGGACTATCACAAGCGACACGAACGTAACCTGCTGGAATTCTATATTGCGACCAGTCGGGATGGAGATAGCTGGGACCTGCACTGGGTTTATGAGGGGAAACCGATGATCCCGCGGGGGGGAGATGGGGCCTGGGACAAGGATATGATCATCCCGGCCTCTGCAGTGATCACGCATGAGGACAAGCACTGGCTATACTATGATGGTTACAATGAGCGGCACGGGGTCTTCCGGAGGAATGATGAGAAGGCGCGGGGAGGGATTGGGCTCGCCACCCTTAGGTTGGATGGATTCGTCGGACTGGAGGCGAAGGGTCATCCAGGAGTGATCACCACCAAACCATTCAAGCTGGAAGGTGATCATTTGCAGGTGAACGTGCAGGGAGAGGAGTTCGCAGTGGAGGTGCTCGATGCTGGTGGAGACCCCCTTCCGGGGTTCTCTCTCAGGGAGGCGTTACGGCATCAGGCGGTGGATCAGTTGAGGCTGAAGCCTGCCTGGCGCAGAGGGCAGGAATTCTCTTCGTTGCATGGGCGGATTGTCCGATTGCGGTTTCATCTTAAAAACGCGGTGCTCTATTCCTTTCAGGCGCTGCCGACACCGAATTGAACCGCTCTTTTCCAGCCTTTGTGGGACAAGTTTTCCATTGATGGATGATTGGGTGAGGTGAAGAATGGAAGAGTTGCTGGGTCATGAGCAGTTGTCGTCGATGAAAACCCTGGGACAGAGAATGCCCGGGCGGGTGAGGATGCTTCTTTTTCCACTGGTGGTTCTGCCCCTTGCTGGGGAAGAGCTCGTCTTTGAAACGGATGTACGGCCCATTTTCAAGGAAGCCTGTTTCCATTGCCACGGGGAAAGTGGAGAGAGGGAGGGAGGGTTGGACCTGCGTCTGGTCCGCCTGATGAAGGAGGGGGGTGAATCCGGACCGGCGCTGGTTCCCGGTGCGGTGGATCGAAGCCTGCTTTGGTCAAAGCTGGCAGATGATGAGATGCCCAAGGGCGAGAAAAAGTTGTCAGCGGGCAGGAAGGATCTGATCCGGCGCTGGATTGAGCAGGGTGCGAGAACTGCGAGACCTGAGCCGGAGGATGTGGAAGAGGCGCGCTTTACGGTGGAGGAACTTGCACACTGGGCCTTTCAGTCCGTGGGCAGGGTGGAGCCTCCGGGGGAGGGACCTCCAATCGATGCCTTTGTGGAGAGACGGCTCGGGGAAGAGGGGCTTGCGCTGTCTGATCGTGCGGATCGACGGACTCTGATCCGTCGGATCAGTTTTGGAGTGACTGGCCTGCCCCCTGCTCCCGGGGAGGTGGAAGCCTTTATCAACGATGGAGCAGAGGGAGCGGTGGGGCGACTCGTCGATCGTCTCCTGGCCTCGCCCCAGTATGGAGTGCGATGGGGGCGCCATTGGCTGGATGCAGCTGGTTATGCCGAATCAGATGGTAATGCCGTGGACGATCGCAGGCGGGGTCACGCCTGGCGCTACCGCGATTACGTGATTGAGGCCTTCAACAGTAACAAACCTATTGATCAGTTTCTCGTCGAGCAGCTGGCGGGCGATGAACTGGTAGAGGGCGGTCTCAAGGTGGGGGATCCCCGTCACCTGGAGCTTCTGACTGCAACCGGATTCCTGAGGATGGCTCCGGATATCACCCAGCGCAGCAATAGCCTGACCGATCGTAACACGGCAGTCGCAGATGCGCTCAAGGTGGTGAGCACCAGTGTGCTGGGTCTTACGGTTGGTTGCGCCCAGTGCCACGACCACAAGTATGACCCGATTGGGATCGATGATTATTACAGGTTCCGGGCTATTTTTGATCCAGCCTTTCCTCTCCATAACTGGCAGCAACCCGGCAACCGGCTCGTGGACATGACCTCACCAGTGGTTAATGCGGAAAGGGAGAAGATCGAGAAGGAGGCGAAGAAGGAAGAGGACGCCATGACGGAACGCCGTCGAAATCATTGTGCGGAAATCCTGGAAAAAAAACTGGCGGATGTGCCGGAATGCGAGAGAGACGAGACCCGGAAAGCAGTACTCACCGGCGTCGAGCACAGGACTCAGCGGCAGAAGGATCTCCTTGAGGCCTATCCCATGGTGAAACCAGTGGATTTCATCAGTGGATTGCTGGTCGAGTATGATGGTGCGGCTCACCAGCGTTTTGAGAAGGAAAAGCAGAAGGTGGCTGAGATCCGGGCGAGGAAACCGCCCCTGCATATGGTGATGGTGACTACCGAACCAGGGGGAGAGGTGCCGGCTAGCAGGATTTTCTTCCGGGGTAATCCCGAGAGCCCGCGGGAAGAGGTGGAGCCAGCGGAAATAACGGTTCTGCAGAGAGCGATGGAGAAAGCTACCATTCCTTCTCACCGGGAAGAAGGCCGGGAGACGACTGGAAGGCGACTAACTTACGCCCGGCATCTCACGGCAGGGGGGCATCCGCTGACGGCTCGCGTCTTCGTGAACCGGGTCTGGAGCCATCACTTTGGACGGGGCCTGGTTGCCACGCCTGGTGATTTCGGGGTTGCCGGGGAGCGGCCCTCTCATCCGGAACTGCTGGATTGGCTTGCCCGTGATTTCATGCAGCACGGCTGGAACCTGAAGCGCCTGCACCGGATGATTCTTCTTTCACGGACCTACCAGCAGAGTTCACGGCGGCGGGCAGAGCACGACCGGGTTGATCCTGAAAATATTCTGCTGGGGCGGGCCAACCTGCGCCGGTTGGAAGCAGAAGCGATCCGCGACGCCCTTCTGACGGTGAGCGGAAAGATAGATCTCGCCCTGGGTGGTGTTCCCAGTCCGGTTGCCGCCAATGGAGAGGGTAAGGCGGTGCTGGGTGGAAACAAGAATCGGCGTAGTGCCTTCGTGGCGGTAGAGCGCCGCCTGCCTCTCAATATGCTGGAGACCTTCGACCAGCCGGTCATGACGCCAAACTGTAACCATCGGCGTCAGACCACGGTGGCGACCCAGGCGCTCTGGTTCCTCAACGATGCGGAGGTCCTCGAGCATGCGGACGCCCTGGCCCGGGCCCTGATGAGGGAATCAGATTCCAGACCTGAGCGGCTGCGCCAGCTTTACCTGAGGCTTTTTGCGAAACTCCCCACGGCTCCTCAGCTTGAGCAGTGTGGACAATTCCTTGTGAGCCAGCGTGAAAATTTTATCCAGAACGACCCGGAGTGCGACGCGGAGCATCGTGCGCTCGCTTCCCTGTGCCAGGTCCTGTTAGCATCCAACCGTTTTTTGTATGTCGATTGATTCTCAGAGTATGGGTCGCCGCAGTTGGCTCGGCCTTTCGTCCTTCAGCCTGGCGGGGGTGGCGGCACCCTGGCTCCTCAAGGAGGATGGGTTGCTGGCTGCGGATGCCAATTTGGCTCTCGAAAAACCGGAACTGGAACCAGTCCTGCACGACCTCCTTCCCAAGCCTCCACCCCGGGAATCACAGGCCAAGGCCATGATTTCCATGTGGATGTACGGGGGCCCGAGCCAGATCGACCTCTTTGATCCCAAGCCCGAACTGGTCAAGCGTCACGGAGAGACCTTTAAGGGTAAGCTCAAGTGGGATAACGCGGCCCAGGCCAGCCGGGAGATCATGGGGCCGCTCTGGAAGTTCAACACTTATGGACAGTGTGGGATGGAGTTGTCCGAGAAGCTTCCCTTCCTGGGCTCGATTGCGGATGAGATCACGCTGATCCGCTCGATGCAGACTGGATCGAATAATCACGTGCCTTCCACCCGGTCGATGACCACGGGAAAACCGGTGAACGGGCGTCCCGTGCTGGGAAGCTGGCTGGTTCAGGCCCTGGGTAGTGCCTCACAGGATCTTCCCGCCTTCGTGGCCCTGACCGATCCGCGCGGTCTCCCCCAGCAGGGGAACGAGAACTGGAGTCAGGGTAAACTTCCCTCAATCTACCAGGGAACCATGGTTCGTTCTTCCGAGCCACGAATCTTTAACCTGGATTCCCCGAAACACCTGCGCGGTGAGACCCGGACAGCCCAGCTTGAGCTTCTGCATAGGTTTAATCGTGAACATGCCGATCGTCACCCAGGGGAGAACGAGCTGGAAGCACGGCTGGCGAGCTATGGGCTGGCAGCCCGCATGCAGGGAGCCGCCCGTGAGGCTTTTGATATTTCCCGGGAATCGAAAGAGACGAGGCGGATGTACGGGATCGATGAAGAGAAAACCCGGAACTACGGGACCCGCTGCCTGATCGCCAGGCGACTGGTTGAACGGGGTGTGCGCTTCGTGCAGGTCTTCGCAGCGGGTCAGAACTGGGATCACCATGGGTCAATCAGGACCTCGCTTCCCGATCGCTGTGCCGAGGTCGACAAGCCAGCAGCTGCGTTAGTGAGGGATCTCCAGCAGCGGGGGTTGCTGGACAGCACGATTGTGCACTGGGGGGGGGAGATGGGACGGCTTCCCGTGATTCAGTTTCGTAGTGGTACGAGTAACCGGGAGGCGGTTGGACGGGATCACAATACCTATGGATTCACGCAGTGGGTGGCAGGGGGTGGATTTCGAAAGGGATACATTCACGGAGAGACCGACGAATTTTCGCATTATGCGGTGAAGGATGTCGTCCATCATTACGACTGGCTGGCCACTGTACTTCATCAGTTTGGCCTGAATCACCGGGCCCTGACCTTCCGGAGCGGTCCGGGTGACATCCGGTTGGTAGAGGAAGATCACGCCCGGGTGGTGCGTGAGTTGCTGGCATAGAGGAGGGGTGTTGCGGAGGGCGTCCGCTAAACTCCCTCTACTGGTCGTAGGAGCTTCCTTCGGTTGGGAGGAAACCTTCGGTGTTGGCCAGGTGCTCGGTGAGGGCCAGAGCCCAGTCAGGCCAGGAGTGACCATGATCTTCCTTCAGGGTGCTGCGCAGTTGGGCGAGAATTGTCGCGCGTAGTCCGATCTTGCCCGTATCCTGGCGAGCAAGTTCAAGGAGAATAGGCAACCTGACAAAAGAGGGGCGCAGGTCGGTTTCCTCGTAGATCGAGGTCAGGAGTTGATCACGATCAGGCCCGGAGGAGTCTTCCAGAAGGTTTTCAATTTCGAGGGCAAGCTTCTCATCCGGGAGGGAATGGAGTTTCTCAATAATCGAGGGCATCTGCCTCTGATCGGAGAACGGCGTGGAAGAGCCGTTCGGCAGGGAGGGAGACGCGTTGAGGCGTTGCGGAGGAGTCGCTTTTTTCTCAGTTTCCGGGTTTACGGAGCTGTCCTCCTTCCTTCCGCATCCGGAAAGAAAGAGAAGGACAAATACAAGGAGGCCGAAACAGGAGCGCATGAAAATGAAAGCTGCCCTGGTTGTTACACCAGGGCAGCATGATTGACCAGAGACTGATTTCTCTTATTTCTTGGAGGGAAGAGCGTTTTCAGGATCCTTGCTGTCGTCAGCATCAACTTCGTCGTCAGCATCGCCTTCGTCGTCAGCATCGCCTTCGTCGTTGGCATCACCTTCGTCGTCAGCATCGCCTTCGTCGTCAGCATCGCCTTCGCCGTCAGCATCACCTTCGTCGTCAGCATCGCCTTCGTCGTCAGCATCGCCTTCGTCGTCAGCATCGCCTTCGTCGTTGGCATCACCTTCGTCG
>Ga0163180_10000761_pt1 | contig 18663 bp, 14 predicted proteins | sample AtlANTMetagenome_2_FD_109647 | JGI IMG/M metagenome (GOLD analysis project Ga0163180, IMG submission 109647) | Marine eukaryotic phytoplankton communities from the Atlantic Ocean - Atlantic ANT 4 Metagenome | ecosystem: Environmental > Aquatic > Marine > Oceanic | place: North Atlantic Ocean...
CAACAACAACAACAACAACAACAACAAAAATGAATAATTAGTCATCTAGAAAAGTAGCATTACATATATCAGGTACCACTGGTACCTAGGTACGGTACCAGTACCACTGGTACAAATTGCGCAGTTATGCAGCATTCGCGATATTGGGGGGGTTACTTTTGCACTTCCAATGCTTCTATTAACCCGCCCACTTGTTCGAATGGTCCCCACGTGACTTTGGTAAATCCAGCCTCTCTAACTATCTTCTCCACGTCCTGCGACCAATCGCATCCTTTTGCCATCCTTTTCACCATCCCACTCGTTGCATGTTGGTACGCGGATAATACTGTGTTCGCTTTCGCCCTCGAGTGTTCGAATAAAAGGAGTTTACCGCCTTTTTTCAACACTCTTTTGGCTTCTTGTAAAGCCACGTCTGGCTTTTCAAACACGCACATGGAAAATGTATCCACGACGTAATCGAACGTCTCGTCCTTGTACGGCAACGATTCCACGTTTGCTAATTCAAATTTTACGTTATTGTTATCGGCACTATCTCTCTCTATCTCTCTAAACTTCTCCTCCGCTTTCTTTAACATCCCCGAAGACAAATCGATGGCGGTTAAACTTTTTACTCTTCGTCGTCCTTCTTTCTTGTCGTAATAATACGGGAGGTTCAATCCAGTCCCGACTGCCAACTCTAACACGTCCCCTTCCACTCGTTCAAACATTTTCGTCCGCAATTGGTCTATGCCTAATGTTTCGACGACTATTTTGTTTCCGTCCAGATTGTCATACGTTTGCGAATACGCGTCATAGTCTTCAGCCATGTTTCGTTCGTCTTCCGCTCGAGCACGCCTATTTTCCACAATCCAGAATCCGCTCGTCGCCACAACGCCGCTTTTCAGCACACACGCTCTTCTCGTCGTTCTCATCGCTTTTCCCGCGTCCACCTCTTCTTCTTCCTCCTCCTCCTCTTCCTCGTTCGTTTTCAAGTCCTCGCGGAACGACGACGACGAAGAAGAAGAAGAAGAAGAAGAAAATGAAAATGAACGCACGTTGTCGTAACGACTTTTGTTTGTCATCGTCGTCGTCCCCGTCGTCTTTCGTACCGAACCGCTCCTCGCCCTCCCGAGTCGAACCGAGCACCGATGATGCTTGGTAATCGTACTCATCGTCTTCCACGAAGGTATTCTCGACAAGGGTGACGTCGTCATCTTCTTCTGACTGCACGCTTCAACTGTGCTCGACTCGTCTCTCAAAGAATTCTTCTTCTTCTTCTCTGAAATATCTAAACCCTTAAAATCTGGCGAGTTTTTCTCCCAAAAAAGACCTCCCCTTACGCGGATGAGTTATTCCTTTTCCACTCGAAGAACGCGCGTGGACTCGACGAGAGAGAGAGAAAGAAAGAAAGAAAGAGAGAAAGGAAGGAAGAGAGGACGCGAGCACTCTATTTTTTTATTATTCGTCATGGTGTTTTGCGTGTTTGACAAATATGGTCGACGACACAAACGACCCATCACGAGGAACAGTTTTTGTCTCCTTTTGTTCGCGACGACGTCGTGGTGGCAGATGTACGCGGCAAATGCGTACCCGTATTTAATGGAGGCGTGCGGACATCCGACGAGGAGACGTGAAGGGCACGGGGCGCCGACGGAAGACCCGTCGATCACATTTCTCATGCAATGGACCAATCCCGATGGGCAGGACCATCCTGCGGAAGGAGAAGACGACCCGGAACGCGTTCTACCGGCCGATTGGTCGGTCGGAGGGAACAAATATTGTAAATCTTGTCGAATGACGATAACTATAAGACATAACGACGAAAATACGTATAAAGAAGTCGTAACAGTCTCTCACGGAACTTTTTTCGAGCAAGGGAGAGGAATGAATGGACAGTCGAACAACGGCGTTACGTGTGTCGGAAGAAGGTACGGCGCTGAGTTCCGGTCGAACGTGCATCATTACATATGGACCGCACCGGACGGAGATGTAGGGCCCATTGAGGTGAAAGTTACAGGAGCAAACGGGGAATTTGAATCTTTTAAGTTTAATTCGGTGACATTGGAGTATGATGAGGCGATAAAACGGACCATACCGCCTGGGCCGCCCGGTGTCGCGAGCCCGCCACCGATAAATCATTTCGACGGATTAACCGACGACGAAGCGGTTCATGGTTCGCAAGGGAAAAGTGATGCCTTGAAATCTATCGTTGCACATGGAGGGATCATGTTGTTTTCGTGGCTCGTATTTCCACCTCTTCTTTTATACGCCGGTCGCTTTAAGGAGAGTATTTTTGGTAAACACTGGTTTCTCGTGCATAAATATACGGTCAGTTTAATGGGTGTGTTTGTGCTCATCGCATTAATATTAGCCATTAGGTACCGAGTTGAAAAGGGGACAACTGCGGAGTTAATGCTTTCTAGACACGGGATTTCTGGCTCCATCACCGTGGCTTGTTGGTTGTTACAACCAATCGTAGCGTACTTTCGACCGCCGAAATTTTTGGAACTAGGAGGCGGCGCTACGACGACGAACGTCAAGAGAACTGCGTGGTTGTGGATGCACAGGTTCGTCGCGATATTTTCGGTGATGTTTTCCATATTTGCCGTAAGAACTGGATTAAACGATCACGATCCGGAGATGACTTTTGGCAGAAAAGCGATTGAAAATATTTGGAACTTGAATTTCTTTGTCGCGTACACCGTATTCGCGTACGTTTTGATACCGATTTTATTGGAAGTTTTAAGTCGCAAAATAGTAAAATCGAGAAGGAAGTATGTTTACACGGAGTTAGAAATGGGTAACGTGAGTGATGATAGCAATTCTGCCATCGGGGGTGAAAATACCAACAATTAAACGGAGAAAGTGGACAATCGCTCTTACTATATAAAAATTAATGTAAAAAAATGGATGCAGCAGTAATTAGCGTAGAAATATGCATACAACAGTAGCTCGTTATGATTGCGAGTTGAGAGAATCTAACATCAACTCGTCTTCATTTTTTGCTTCAACCTCAATTCAACCTCCTCCTTCGCGTTCATCTCGTCGACTCGGTCGTCTATCGCATCCGCCAACTCTGGCCAATACAGCAAAACGCCAAACATTACTTCCAAAAACACGTAAAACGGTGCATACAAGCTGGTGTTTATAAACGTGGGAATGAAATGCTTTACCCCGCCTCTAGCTAAAGTCGGTATTCGTTTTTCAATCACGCCGTGTCCGACAACTATTTGCAAAAACCACCCTCCGAACCATCCGTATTTTATCACTTCAGGCATAATCGGTTTCCACGAATGCATGCACGCGACACTCATAATCGTGCTCGGAATGCCCCAGCATACGAGCCATGACGTTGCGGCAAAGAAATCCCTCGTTGATGCGTAAACAATGTATAAGGATACCAACGCCGCGTGCGACACCGTCGGTTTAGCGAACATATATAACACGCGGTGAATGTTGTGAGTCGTCGCGAACACGTACGCTTTATTTACCACGCTTTCTGGCACGGATATTGGATACTGTTGCAAATAACACTGCGCGCTAAACACCAAAATCGGCATGGTGATTAAATGTAACCACTTATTCGCAAAGTTTTGGTGCTTGTGAAAGTACTCCGCCGCGTCATTCACGAACGTCGCATCAATTGCTTTATCGTCGTCGTTTCCGGCTCTTCTGAACATCTCTTTCGCGATTTGCTCCGTCGTCGCCCGTTGCGAGAGTTCTCTTTTCCTTGCTCTCGCCGTCGCGTCGTTCTCCTTCTCCTTCTCCTTCTCCTTCTCCTTCTTCTTCTTCTCCGCCGTCGTCGTCATTTTCAACTGTCGTCGGAAAGTCGTCGTCGTCGTCGTCGTTCTCTCTGCGTGCGGTCCGCGTCGTCTTTACGCGCACATCCCCGCGTTAAAGAGAAAAAAACGTTGTTTAATTGTTTGAGTTTGAATTCGGGAGTACGGGAAAAAAGAGTGGAGGGAAAAATGAATATCCATACATTTGGTCCCAAAGTGGGAAGGAGGAAACACCCAAAAAAATGAAATGAGAATGAAATTATATCGTTTTGGTTGTTTTTGATTGGTTCATCGAAGAAGAAGAAGAAGAAGAAGAAGAAGGTGTGTGGGAGTCGTACAAATACTAATAAATGCGGCGCATTCCTTTTTTCTCTCTTTTGTTTCTCTTGCTTTATGAGTTCACACACACACTCAAAAAGTTGACTTGGTGAAGAGATAAAGTCATCGTCTTGTATCGTCGTCGCGACAACTTTTCCCTCTCCTTTTTTTTCTAACTCTTTCTCTCTCCGATCCGTCTTTGTGCTGTTCGCATCGCAGAGAATTCGACGAGAGCGATCGATACCAGAAAAGGATGAGTTCCGCGACGATGAATGCGACCGCAACGTCGTTGGCAAAAACCGTGACGGTGAATTTAAATGCCCGATCGAACGCGAAATCGAATAAAGCTGCCGCCGTGAAAAGAGGCGATCGAGTTGTTCAAAAGTCTTTCGGCGAAGACGAAAAGTCGAACGCCATCGAATCGTCGGAAAGATTGACTCCGCAACAGCTCGTGTTGCTTGCCGCTCATCGTGCCGTCTCTTTGAACAAAAAACGAGGGCAAACTGTACGAACCAACTCGAACAAGGGTAAGAGCGACGCGAACATTGTTTCGTTCGCGGCGGCGAACTCGGCCGGGAACCCAGCCTTGGTCAACGGTAAAGGCGCAAATGTGAAAAACCTCGGGTACTCGGTTTTAGCAGGTTTGCTCTTGTGGATCTGCCCAGCTCCGGCGGGGGTCACGACGCAAGCGTGGCATTTGTTCTCCGTGTTCGTGGCGACGATTGTCGGGATCATCACGCAACCGTTACCGCTAGGTGCGGTGGCTATGATTGGCCTCGGTGTGAGCATGACGACGGGTTTATTGCCATTTTCTGCGGCGTTTTCTGCGTTTTCTAGTGAAATTCCGTGGTTGATTGCGATAGCGTTTTTCTTGGCCAGAGGGTTTATTAAGACCGGCTTGGGGAATCGCATCGCGTATTACATCGTCTCTGTGTTCGGTTCCTCAACTTTGGGTTTGACGTACTCCTTGGTGTTTTCCGAAGCGCTTTTGGCGCCTGCAATCCCGTCTTTGGCGGCAAGAGCCGGTGGTATTTTCTTGCCGTTGGCAAAAGCGTTGTGCGTGGCGTGCGGTTCTGATCCGGCGAATAAGACGGAGAAGAAGATGGGAAGTTACGTCATGACGACTGTCTTCCAGACGTCCACGATTACTTCGGGTATGTTTATCACCGCGATGGCTGCGAACCCTTTATCTGTCAACTTGGCTGCTGCCGTGACCGGTATTACGATCACGTGGGGCCAATGGGCCTTAGCGGCTTCCGTACCAGGTTTGATCTGCTTGATCCTCGCGCCGTTGGTGTTGTACGTTTTGTACCCGCCAGAGGTGAAAGACTCTCCAGAAGCGCCGGCGAAAGCTAAAGAGGAGTTGGCAAAACTCGGTCCGATGTCTGGCGACGAGAAAATCATGACTTTTGCGCTTAGTTTGACGGTTTTGCTTTGGGTCGTTGGTGCCTCTGTCGGCATCGGCTCGGTTGCTGCGGCATTGAACGGCTTGACTATTTTGCTCGTTTCCGGCGTCATCTCCTGGAAAGAGTGCTTGGCTGAAGGCCCAGCTTGGGATACTTTGACCTGGTTTGCCGCGTTGATTGCGATGGCCGCGTACTTGCAAAAATACGGTTTGATCCCGTGGTTTGCGGATTCCGTCGTTAAAATCGTCAGTAGTATGGGCTTGGCCTGGCAACCGGCGTTTTTGGTTGTTGTCTTGTTGTACTTCTATTCGCACTACTTGTTCGCCTCTGGTGCAGCGCACATTGGTGCCATGTACACGGCGTTTTTGTCCGTTTTGATTGCCTGTGGCGCGCCGCCGTTGGTTTCCGCCATCATTTTGGGTATTTTCTCCAACATCATGGGGTGCACCACGCACTACGGCATCGGTTCTGCACCGCCGTTTTTTGGCGCCGGGTACGTTCCGTTGGCTACCTGGTGGAAAATTGGTTTTGGTATGTCAATAATGTACATCGCCATCTTCTTGGGCGTCGGATTCCCGTGGTTTAAGATTATCGGTTTGATGTAAATATGTCGTATGCAATCACCGAATCGTCGAACTACTGGTAAGTATTTTTTTAAACTACGTACTTACAAAAAACTTCAATCTATATTACGTGTGCATATGGATGCCCTTATACAAAACATACCGCGAGAAAGGTTTTTAATATGACATTAATACGAAATGGTACTGGTACGTACCCGGGTAACGTGGTACCAATGGTACCATATATACTTTAAACATTATCACAAAATATTATTATTATACCGTAGGGCGAAAATACAATTTACAACACATTTGGACTGCTATCTTCTTCTCCAATGTTATGAGCGCCGGTAGAATTCCATATCCGCTTTCATCTGCTCTTGGTTCACGTTCTCAATAGTTCGAAAGCTATCTCGCATTCTCTTCCCATCTTCTACGTTACCTCCTGGTGGTACCCACACGAACAACGAATATAACCTCCCTCCATACACGGTAATCGTAGCAAAAATATGCCCAAACGAATCCATGCCGACTAAATCATAATCCGCGTACAACTGCCCAGGACTTCCTCCCTTCCCTTCCTGATCTGGTTCTGTCTTCCCAACATATCGATCGTTTACCGTCGGTTCTCCATCCACGACGTAAATCGCATCCTGCAACGTGTAATCGCTCAGAGCTAAATCTTGAAAAGTTCCCATTCGATCATCTTTTAACTTCATGTAACCCGGCAACGTTATGCAATATGCCTTCTCCGCTCTTTTATCTTTCGGGTTCACCCACCTCGCGTCGGTTCCGTTCGTCGATTTCTCCGTTTTATTCACCACGTCTTTCTCGTAACTCGATGGAATTTCGAAGTAATACTTGAATTTATCAAAGTTATTATCTGACCCGCCGTAGCCGCCGTAGGAAGAGGACGACGTTGCCTCGCCGTAGAAACGCTTGAAACCATCGCCCAAATCTTGCGGGTTTTGGATGACTTGTCCCGAACTGTCTGTGTTTTCTTCTCCTGCGAATGCAATATTGTTGCTTATTAAAGGCAACAGAAAATCACCTTCTCCTTTGAATGTCGTCGAAACGATTAATGGAAGAGAGGCTGTTAAGGAGAGCATCGTGCGTCGCGACGAACGATGATGATGAATCGCTGACGCAGCGAACGAATTCTCATCGCTTCCCGAAGAGGAAGAAGAAGAGGTCGAAGACGCTCTGCACGAAGAGATGACAGAAAATCGTCTTTTGCCGCCACTGCCGTTCAATCTTGTAGCATTAGTGAAAACTGCCGTTAACAATGGCGTTGATAGCGTTTGAAACATTATTCGTCGTGTGAACACAAGACTAAAAGTGCGTGAGGAGCTATATTTTTTTGTGATGTTGTGTAAATGGTAGTAAAAATGATAAAAATGAAATTAAAACACAAGTGGTGACAGCAAAAAGCACGAGAGGCAAATTTCCGCAGTCTGCGTGGCGTGGGGGGTGTATATGAACAAGAGATGATAAACAATTGAATAAAGGTACTGTTTTGTATTCATTCAAAACATGTATATATGAATTTAGTTCTACAGCATTATCCACCTTCCGAGCACGATGAACGTCCCAATACACACCACTTCGTGAGCTTCCTTTGCTCTCCGTATTTTTCCCCGTCTTCTCGAGAAAACACCCCTTTTCCTAACCCGTAACATACTCTACACGCGTAGTAACATCCTATTACTGTTTAGTTCAAGGACATCATGGTGTTGGAAGTATCGTCGTTGCCAGCCAATACGGCGCCGTCTAAGTACTCATCGGCCAATTGGACTCTCTTGACGTTTTCTTGCTCGTTCTCCAAAGCTTTGCCGTATTCGAGCAACACTTCCAAGTTCATAGCCGGCGGGTCGAAGGTGACTTCTTCACCCTTTCTCACGTTGACCAATCTCTTGCCAATGTTTTCGATGCCCATTTCACTGATGAACTCTCTGACCTTGTCGTCGTACACGCGAGCTCTCAAGGCGCCAAAGAAATCGATGGATTGACCGTCGAATTGTTCAACCAAGCAGCGAACGTCTTCCTCGTCAACACCGTCAGCCTTGAAGATACCGTTGGCGATACCAACACGATCTTCAAAGGTCGGCGCCCAGTAAAACTTCTCCATACGACCATCACGAACCAACGGAGCGTACAAGGTGGAGAAATCGTTACCAGTGGCGATAATCGGAACTCTCGGGATTTCGATAACTTCGTATTGACCCGGCAACTGAACGTTCGTGGGGTTATCCGCGATGTTCATCAACGTGGCGTTAACCATTTGGTTGTTGACGGTGTATTGCGTGGTACCGCCCATTCTACCGGCCCCGGCATCGAGATCGTTGATGAACAAAGTCGACAACTTACCCTTCTTGACGATGTCGGACGCCTCGCGATAACGTTGACGAACCAACTTGGCCGGCTCACCGGCGTTACCGGATTCCAATTCACCAGCAGACATGACAATCGGCGAAATGCCCAACTTGGCGAAGATCAAGTTCGACTGGAAAGTCTTACCTTGACCCTTACCACCCCAGACGCCCAAGATTAACGGAACCTTGATCTTCGGCAAGTCCATAAAGTTCTTCGCGACGTGCACGGAGGTCTTATCCAAAAAGGACGGGGAGATGTAATAGTTATTACCATCAACGGACAAGTTGTCCAAGTTCTTTTGACCTTGGGAGATGTAGTCCGTGGAGGACATGACGGCGTTGTGCGTACCGCCCATACCGTAACCACCTTGGAACTTGGAGTCGACCATGTCTCTCCCTCTGGAGATGTCTTGTTGGTCATCGGAGATGTCTTCGTCCATACCCTTCCATCTGGACATTTGCACCTTGGAGCCGTTGGTGACGGAAGACACCTTGGAGCCGATGAAATTCTTACCCGCGAGGGAGCGGGTGTTGACCTGTATTTACATCGCGGAAAGAGAAGAAGACGTCACGCGGTGAGCGATGTGATCTTTTTTTTGGATAAAAAAGGTGGACTCGTTTGAGGCCAAAAATTGCACACGGATGAAAAAAGATGGACACGTGTTCAAACAAACTCCTTCTCGTGGAAGAAAAACGAAGACAGGCGAATGTGTCACCGCGCTTCGCGAGCGACTGTTCTTCGCGCGTGCTCGCACGCGCGAGGAATAAAACGACACGCAGACGCGCAAAACCGATGGAGGAAAACATCGTCGACGTTCTTTTGCACTCGTCGGTGTCGTTTGCGCCGTTCGAGGAGCACGAACCACCCCTTTCCGCGTTCACGATTTCGCCCGATGATTACTCAATCCTTCGTTTCTTTTCTTTTATCTGTCTTTCTGTTAGGCGGATTTTCCCTCGCGAACGGCAATCGCGCTCGCTCCACCTCTCTATTCGCACCCGCGCGAACCTTGCATCCATCGAGCGACGCGCAAATCTAATTCCACGAAATGTATACTTACCGCAGTCGTAGATCCTAATTGCGCGATAGACATTGTGAGTGTAGCTTGCGTAATAAAAAGTGAGGATTTCGTATGCCTATTGATTGTTTTGTTTTGTGCGTCGTCGTCTCGTCGTCGTGTGCGTTTTTTCGCCCCAGAAACTTGACGAGAGGTCCGTCGTTTCGAAAAAAAAAGGAAAAATATCACACACGTTCGTGTTGTTTCGCGTGACGTGGTAAAAACCGTCACGGGAAGAAGAAAAAAAATGCAAAAAAACACCCAACCCAAAGAAAGAGCCTTTCTGTTCTGTGTCAACACCACCACCACCGTCCATACAAGTGCGCTTTGGTTTCAGAGGCACCCGCAGAAGAAAAAAATCACGTCTCTTTATTTACTCAAACGCCAAAGTTTACACGAGAAGAGCGCCACGATGAAACGCTTATTTGGAGTAAAGAAGACCGTCGAAGCGCCTTCGTTGGAGGACACGACGAGTAAGGTGAGATTACTTTCGCGCTCTCTCTCTCGCTCTCGCTCTCTCTCTCTTTTTCTCTCTCGCTGTCTGCGCGCGCGCGCGCGTGTGTGGTGAATCTCGGTTGGGTTCATTTGAATTGACAATTGAATAATGCGACGCTCTTTCTCTCGTATTCCTAACAGCTTGACACTCGAGCGACATCCATCGACCAAAAGATCAGAGTTCTCGACCAACAATTGGCGAAACAGCGCGACCAGATTAAAAAAATCAGACCAGGACCTTCCCAGGACGCGGTGAAAAAGAGAGCGCTGCTCATCTTAAAGCAAAAGAAAATGTACGAACACCAACGAGACCAATTGTATTCGCAACAATACAACATCGATTCCGTAGCCTTTGCGACAGAAAACGCGAAAGCTACGGTGGACACGGTGCGAGCGATGAAAGCGGCGTCGAAGGAGTTGAAGACGCAGTTTAAACAGAAAGAATTTGATATCGATAAAATCGACTCGTTAAACGACCAGATGGCCGATTTGTTGGAGTATAACGAAGAGGTGCAAGAAGTGTTGGGACAGTCGTACACGACGCCAGAAGATATAGACGAAGACGGGTTGATGGACGAATTAGACGCGTTGGAGTTGGACTTAGAAGAAGATTTGGAGAATGAGATTGGGAATGGGGAGATACCGAGTTATTTGAGGGACGACCCTTTGCCGGCAGCGCCGGAGGAGAAGCCGTTGGGGGCAATGCCAAACCCGCCGAACGAAGTCCCAGAAGCACCTACCACAGATGTAGTACAACAGAAAGAAACCGCAGAGAAAGCATAATAATACAAGTGAGCGATGTAGCAGTAAATAGTAATGTATTAATGTAGACCTTAATTACCAGTACAATAACAACAACATCAAATTAACGAGCTAAAGGTCCGGTTCGAGCGCAATCGCCTTGATGCGCTTCGCACAACAAACCACCATCAACGACGATAGTTTGCCCGTTGATGTATCGACTACACGGCATAGCTAAGAACGCAACTGCTGATGCAACGTCCATCACTTCTGCCGCGCGTCCTAACGGCGTGCTCTTCTCCGCCTTTCTCAACGAGTTCGCGTTCGCTTTCACCGCTTTTGCCAACATCTCCGTCTTGGTGACCCACGGAGCGACGCAGTTCGACCTCACTTGTGGGGCCCATTCACAGGCGAGCGTTTTCGTGAGTTGTACTAAGGCAGCTTTACTCGCGGCATAGGCGACTCCAGACCCGGTGGATAATAAACCAGCCACGGAGGAGACGTTAATGACGGATGGATTTTTCGAAGATCGGCATAACCTTTCGGCTGAATCGGCGCACATAAAGTATGGCGCCGCAAAGTTAATATCCATGATTTGTTGGAAATCTTGAGCAGTTTGAGTGGTGATTGTCTGACGATTGTTCCAACCGGCGTTATTTACGAGAACATCGAACGAGTTTGCGCCGAAAAATTCGTCGCACATGAGTAAAATTTTCGAGCGGCCTTCTTTCGTCGTGATGTCAGCGTCGACCCCGGACACTTTGTTCGCGCCAAATTTTTTTCTCATTTCCGAGACAGCCACGTTTACACTCTTTTGCGTTCTCGCACATACGAAGACTTTGGCGCCTAGCCCCAAAAATTCCTCTGCACAGGCTCGTCCGATGCCTCGAGTGCCTCCAGTGACGAGAATGCGTTGGAAATCCAAGCGCCATCTGGATTGCGTCGCGGTGATAGTGGTAGTATTGGGTACTATAGGAGGACGCCCGATTCCTTGTTGCGGCGATATATTCGTCTCGGTCATTGTTTTTACTGATTTCATATTTTTTGATGGTCGCCCTCGACCTCGATTCGACGGCATTCTGACGAATTCATCGAGACTTGGCGGTGGCGGCGTTTTACGAACCGATTTAAACGCACCTTCTTTCGGTACATTCTTTTCCGCGTACGGTAAACCCATGGTTAATGTCATCGCTCTCGATACGTTTTCGTTAATCATCGTGGAATTCGATTTCACAAACGGCGCATGTTGCACACGTAATGATTGTTGAACTTGACGTGGCACCGCGTGCGCGTTCTTTCTCGGTCGCCCTGGACTCTTCTTCGGTAGAACTGCTGCCGATACCGTTGATAGTTTCTTCGGTCTCCCCCTTTTCCGTTTCTCAGGGATGAACGTAGCCTCTTTTTTTACCGGTGTTTTCACCGCGACGACTGGAGTCTTTGGAGGTCTCCCAGGTCCTCTCTTTGGAGGTCTCCCTGGTCCTCTCTTCTTCACCACGCCTTGCGATTGCAGCACTAATCTCTTCAAAACGTCATCTTTCGGTAGAGAAGACGACAACGATCCTCGGCCTCGTCCCCGACCTCTTCCAGCACCTCTTCCTCGACCTCTTCCACCTCCTTGGCCTCTTCCTCGACCTCTTCCACCACCTCTTCCTCCTCCTCGACCACCTCGTCCTCGTTTGCTACCACCACCACCACCACCACCATCACCAATTGGGTCAGAAGTAGAGAGAATTGGAGGAATCTTTTTCTTCTTTTCCGCGCTCGTTATCAACTCAAACTCCTTACGAATAACAGGCGTGGTAGTCTTCACGACGACGTTTTTTGTACTGCGTGTCGGTGGTCTTCCTGGGCCTCTTTTTGTCTTTGCTGTCGTCGCGACATCTTTTATCTTCGTCGCATTAGACAACGATTTAACCACTTTCTTATATTTAGAATTCTGAATTGATGATGATGATGATGCGTTCTTGGGTGGACGACCTCGACCTCTTTTCTCAACCCCAAGAGTACCGCCCGCTTCTTTCAACGCCATTATTCGCTCTTTCTCCAACGTTTTCAAGTTCTTCGACCCTTTTGGGCGTCCCATTGTCTTCTGTCCTTTTCTCTATGGTCTCCAAAAGCGCATTTTTTGAAGCAAAAAGAAAGAAAATCGAAAATGAACATTGAAAAATATCGCACGAATGCATCACGCACCGTGGCATGCACACCATTTTTGCGATAGGACAAAAGACTCTGCATGTGCGAGTAATGCGCATTCATTCAAGCGCGCGTATTCTCCTACATGCACTATGTGACACATATATTACATTTTAGTTGACTACATCGAGGAACCCTTCTAAAGCAAACAACCGAACTAAACCGTAGAAAACCCGGTCGCCGAAGATGTCGATTTTCGTCGGTTTACCGTCGGTTTTGGTTTTTCTAGGCCAATAAGGCTGTCTTTCCAATCGGTTTGAGTCTGGGGACGGGATGCCGTATAAGGAGAGATGGTCGCATTTGGAAAGGGCGAAGAAGAGAGCGTAGGCGCCAACCGGAGGCACGTGGCGGATTTTGAAGTTTTCGCTGAGCTCGTTGAGCGCCGCGCCGACGGTTGTGTACGCTTCACGGATGGCATTCGCAAATGACGCGTCCAAAGCGATCGCGTGCGTGAGTTGATCTCCTCCTTCGTTGTTGTTCTCTTCGTGTGCTTCATTATCTCCGTCTTCATCGGTCAAGGATAAAGCTTGTCGAATTTTCTCCTTAGAGGCCTCGTCCAAAACCACCAAATATTTCGCGAACGGCGACGTGTATTTCACAACCACTCTTTGATCTTCGTTATCCTCGTTGTTTGTGTTTTCATCCTCGCTTTCATCTTCCTCACTTCCCTCTTTCCTCGGAGTAGCAGATAAGGACATCGAAGACGTTGTCACGATCGATTTTTCTTTAATCGCCTCGCCAGACAATACGATGTTCTCGAAAAACGACGACGATGACGCAGAACTACTACCACTACCGCTACCACTACCACTACCACTACCGCTACCACTACTACTCACAATTCTGTACGTTGTTCTCCTCCCAACAAACTGTTCGTATCTTTTCGTCGGCGCATCGTCCGTTCTAAAAACCGCGTCGTTCGCGTCAATCTCGCCGCCTCTCTGCGCGTCCGTTACGACGGCTGCCGTGCCAACTAAAGCACACGTTTCGTACTGTTTCTTCATCGTTTTGCTCCTCTGTTTCCTACCACTCGAATCACTTTTATTCAATAATATATCCATCGGCAAGTGTTTCATCTTCTCTAAAATATATTTAGATATCGTCGTCGTTTCTTCTCCAGTGTGTGTATACCGTTGTTCATCGCGTAAACGCATAAAAGGCGTCTGTATTTCGTTTACATCCCCGAACACGTTTTCATCCCCCCCCTTTCCCGATGCCGGCGACGACGTCCTCATCGAAGACGCCGACGACTCGTCGCGTTTCGCGTTTCCAAAATACAATCTCGCGCTTTTCGAACAGACGACGGACAGAAGACACGTCGCGACGATTCTTCGACTCAAGGAGGACGGCGACGACCTTTTCCTTCCCATCGTCGTCGTCGTCGTCGTCGTCGTCGTTTTTTTCGTCGGCGTCACGCGCGTGCTCTCTCGAGAAGAGCCTCCTCCTCCTCTTCTCCCTCTCTCTCGAACGTCGTCTTTCTCTCGTCGCGAAAGGAAAGTTGTTGATGCTTTTTCTTTTATTAAATTTGACGACAAAGTCGACGACGACGACGACGACGACTTGAAATATCAAAAAACAACAACAGCAAACAATTTTGAGCCAAAATAATACTATGAATAATACGAATCGTTCTACTCCTACGACTTCCACTACTGATAGTCGTAGGAGTACTACCTACTACTACTACTAATAAATAATAATACCATCGCACGTGCACGCCTGGAATGAACGCGATGGACGGGCAGGAGCGACGACGAGACCCGTCGTCTTCTTTCCTACTCCGCTCGAGGAAAGAAATGCTCGACTATTTCCTTTTGGAATACGATTGCACGAGAGAGTTGGTGGAACGCGCTCGGTCGATGGCACGAGGCGACCGATCGACGACGACGACGACGACGACGAATACCACGAGCACGACTAGCAACAACAGTATGACTGCGGGACCATCCGTGATGCAGCAGCAGCAGCAGCAACAACAACAACAACAACCGCCGCCGCCGCCACGAAGCAAACGAGATAGAATCGTGAGCGCGTTTAAAGCACGGATAAAACCGTTGCAAAGCCATCGGTTGTTGGACGAACGCGAAAGGATATTAGCCTTGAGTCAAATGCCCCTAAAATGGAAGAAAAGGAAGAAAACGACGCGCGCAAAGAAAAGCACTGGAGAAGAAGGAGAAGAAAACGCAGAGGTAGAAGACGAAAGTGTGGATGAAATGCACCGGAAAATGTTGTTGACCGTGTACGCGAAACTTACGGGAGACTATCGCGAGGAGAAAATTGACGCGGTCGGAAAGCACTGGGAAACTATCGGGTTTCAAGGTGAAGATCCAAGCACAGACGTGAGAGCATGTGGAGCGTTAGCCGTGGCGAATATGCTATCGTTCGTGTTGTTTAATGCAACACCCGCAATCCCCGCGACAGAAGCGAACGGGAGTAACGGGACTGCAAATAACGCCGCCACGAACGGTGTCACTCTCGGCCGAAACGCCGTCGCCGTCCATCGACTCTCCCGCTGCCCAGGCCAACAGTTCCCAATGTGTGCCTTAGGGGTCACCTTTACCAGTTGGTCCATCCGCGTCCTCGAAAACGGCTTCTTAAACGAGCACATAAACGACCGAAACTCAAAGTTCAACTCCGTCTGGGATTGCCTCGACGCCTATTACGTCGGCGTTTGGAACATCTTTTATAAAACCTGGAAACGCGGGAAATATTCCTTAAAGGACGCCAGCGTGGTGTTAAAACACTTAGAAAAACATTTAGCTTGTAGAACGGGAGCATCTAAAGCCATTTACGCGAGCGAGAGAGTTTTAGACATGTAATAGAACAGATAGAGCGGTAAAAATTGTATTTTTAGAAGAATTTAAATACATTTTCGTCGCTCAATCTCGTCAGTATTTGTATGCGCACATAAAAATGGCATCCGCCACCACCTCTCTCTCTTCTCTCTCTCCTCGACTCTCTTTATCCACCGATGAAGAAACTTTGAGTAAAAACATATTAATGGTCGGTGCCGGTGGCATCGGATGTGAGTTGATAAAAACTCTCGTCCTCACCGGTTTCCAAAACATATCGATTATCGATTTGGACACCATCGATGTGTCGAACTTAAACAGGCAATTTCTTTTCAGAAAGAAACACGTCGGCATGAGCAAAAGTCAAGTCGCGAAAGAAAGCGTGGAGAAGTTCGTCAAAAAAGGTTCGATAAACATCGATGCGTACACGGGCAACGTCAAAGAGGAGCGATTTGGCTTGGAATTTTTCAAAAAGTTTGACATCGTTCTTAACGGCTTAGATAATCTGGAAGCGAGAAGACACGTCAATCGATTATGCTTATCTGCAAACGTGCCTTTAGTTGAGTCTGGGACGACTGGGTATAAAGGTCAAGTGACCGTGCACGTGAGAGGGAAGTATTGTGCGTGTTTCGAGTGCGCGCCGAAACCGGTACAGAAGTCGTTTCCGATTTGTACGTTGAGAGATACGCCGAGCACGTTTGTTCATACGATCGTATTCGCGACCGATTTGTTATTTCCGAGATTGTTCGGACCTAATAAGGAGGATCCGAGCGATTTGGACGAAGAGGAAGCACGAGATGCGTTTACGAGGAAAGACAAGGAGTCCGGAACGGCGTTTGCGAAACGAGTGTTCGCGTACGTCTTTGAGAAGAAAATCAAGGATTTGTTAGAGAGAGAGGATATGTGGGCGAACAGAGATAAGAAACCAAAAGCGTTGGATTCAGAGACATTGTTCATGAAGTGTGGTGAGGAAGAAAAGACAGGATACGGCGATGCGCATAAGAAATGGACGATGGAGGAAGCGGTGGAGATTTTCGTTCGATCCGCCGGAAAGTTGTTCGAGAAGGGGGACCAAATAAGCGAATTTGATAAGGACGATGACGACGCGGTGGCGTTTGTCACCGCCACGGCGCAATTGAGATGCTTAAATTATGACATCGAATACATGTCTAGGTTTGACGCGAAAGGCGTAGCTGGAAACATCGTCCACGCGGTAGCTACGACCAACGCTATCGTTTCCGGATTGATTGTCCTCGAAGCGCTGAAAATTTTAAACGCTCAAAAACATCTCAAAGAAGTGGAGGAAGAAGGCAAAAACGATGGATTAATTAAATTGGCAAACTCTAGATACACATTTGTGGGTAACTTCAACGCCGGAAAGCAGCTGTTACAACCCCTCGCACCAGACGAGCAAAATCCAAAATGCGTCGTGTGCTCGAATGCCCGCGCCGAATTGTGTTGTGACATGTCCAAGACGACCTTAGCCGACGTTGTCACGAAAGTTTTGAAGAAGAAGTTGAACACAAATGAGCCGACTGTTTTGAAAGGCGACGAAATGTTGCACGAAGAAGGGGCGGATTTGGACGAAGACGAGGTGGAGACGTACGCGGCAACTGGGAAAAAAACTTTAAAATGTTTAGGCTTGGAGTCTGGCGGTATTTTATGCATCGACGATAACAGTCAAGAGTTGAGGTTTGACTTGGTCGTCGTGCATCAAAATTTAGAAAATTTTGACGAGGAAACGTTCCCGGAAGGTTTTGAATTGAGAGGCGAAACGCCAAAAGTTGCCGAAGGAGAAGAGAAGAAGGATGATGATGCGGCGGCGGCGGCTTGCGAAGCGAGCGACGATTTGGAGATTATCGAAGAAGGCTTGGATGTTATGAAAACGGTTGAATCACCGCGTCTCAGTAAAACGAAAGCGAAATCTCCGTCGCCAACACCATCTAAGAAAAGGAAGATAGCGTAAAACTACTGTAGTTTAAGATACACACACATTTAATACAAATAAGCCGCTAAAATACACTTTAAAAATAAAGTTTTCACTCTTGCTAAACAATTACGGATAACTCTTATATGATGCGTTCTCCTCTTCTTCCAACTCTCTATCGATAAATTTCTCGTATTCCTTTTCATCCAATAAATTCGAACACTTGTCTACGTCCGAACCAACCGCTTCGCACTCCAAAATACTCGCGTTTGGCACGCACAATTTATACGCCTCTTGAACCATCTCGTCGTTAAATCGAATGTTCGTCACTGGAAATGGCAATCGAAGATTCCTCGTCCCGTTGACGTTAGACCATAAACTGTGATATAATTCGTCCGCTGCGGTTCGGTGAAACCCAGACCATTTCAACGTCGCTAACGACGTTTCATTCGCGATAAACTCTCCTTTTTTTGATTTTTGTACAGGCACGTTCTCTTGAGAGATTGCCAAGACGTCTCCGATTTTGTCAAAGCCAAAGTCGCTTATGGAGACGTTGACGAGAACGCGCATTTTGCGGTTCTCGTCGTCGTTCAATAACCGTCGCCGTTCGATGACGAGCTTTTCGTGCGTCGTGGTGTATAAAATAGTTTTTTTCTCCCGCGGCGGTTCTTCTTGAACTGCGGTGCCACACGCCGCGCGTGACGTCGTTTCGTTCAGCCGAAGCGACACGTCCCTCGGACGACGACGATGCGCGTCTTGCCGTCTTCCGTCGATGACTCCCGAGGAATGACCACCCGAAGACATTATTCCAGCGGCGCACTGCCGCTCCATCAGGTATCCGCACCGACGAGACGACCCCAACGCCCGCTTCATTCCTTCTTCTCTTCTCGCTTTCAAGGGACGTCGGCACAGTTAATGTCACTTTTTTTTTAGTGTTCTTCGTTCTTCTTCTAACGACTCTCGTCCGAATGTCGTGTCTTCATTTTTTTTGGACCCCGGATAAATCCCCCCCACTCGCCCCCCCCCACCCCCCTCTGTCATGA
>Ga0163180_10000762_pt1 | contig 18653 bp, 17 predicted proteins | sample AtlANTMetagenome_2_FD_109647 | JGI IMG/M metagenome (GOLD analysis project Ga0163180, IMG submission 109647) | Marine eukaryotic phytoplankton communities from the Atlantic Ocean - Atlantic ANT 4 Metagenome | ecosystem: Environmental > Aquatic > Marine > Oceanic | place: North Atlantic Ocean...
CGGAATCCTGGTTGCATTGGCACTTCCAAACTTCATCAAGGCCAAAGATAAGGCTTTGGAGGCAGAAGTAAAGAGCAACCTGCACAGCATACAGATCTCATTAGAGAGATATGCTACTGACAATGATGGAATGTATCCTGCTTACATCTTTGGAGGTTCTTTGCTTTCGTGGAGATGTGCATTTGGACATGGATGTGCACATAGGATGAGTCGTCAGGCTCACCATAATGCTCAACATTATTATGGTGTTCCTGAAACATTAATTAATGATGGCTATTTATCAATTTATCCCAGAAATCCCTTTGTAAGATCAGGAAAATCAATTTGTGATTTGACAGGAAGCGATCCAAGATTTGGTTGTGTGCCGGATGAAAATTCAGACAATCCTTTAACTACAGCCATGGCTGATAGCGGTAATGTGATGGCAAACGTTTTGTCAGACCCAAATTTTACAGGTCCCGGAATGCCTGAGAATTTGAATTTTGGTGGTGATCTTGGAACGTGGAGCCCAAACTGGACACCAGGAGGCTCAATGCCTTATTATTTCATAGGTGACGGTAACCCGAAAACAAAAGATTTCATACCTGGTTCTTTTATCTATAGAAGTTTAGGCTCTAGCGCAGGTGACCTAAGACAATGGGCAGATAGAACAGGCAATGGACAGCTAGTCCTTCCCAGCATGTATGAATCTTACGTGCTTTCTGCCTATGGTTCAGAAAGATCCGTAGGGAAAGATTATCTTCATTGTCTTGATACAACAATTCGTTCTGGAGGGAATGGTTTTTCTATGTACCCTGGAGAGCCTGGTCATACATGTGTTCCAAAAAGAGGGTTTAATCCAATAGCATTGTCAAAATTTGAACCAAGTTATGGAACAGGTGATGTTAATGGTGACGGTTATCCAGACACTGTTCCAAATGTTATTTTTGCCAAAATGGATTCTTCCTTAGTTGCAGGATCGAATCACTCACCTACAAATGCTGACGGACAGACAGACGGTTTGTTGATTTACTTCGCATCCGGTGTTGACCAGTCAGTTGGCGTCGATTAGATTTTTACTTGTATATAATTGTTTTGGAGGTTTTTAATTATGGTAATTTCAGCAAATGATTTATTACAAATGACAGTTGACAGGGATGCTTCTGATTTGCATATAGGTACAGAACGTCCACCTTACATGAGGATCGATGGTTCTTTAACGCCAACAGAATTACCCATCCTAACTGAGGCAGATGTTCTTAAGTTAGGCCGAGAGCTTTTGACTGCAAAAAGAGAACATGTTCTTGAGGAGCATGATGAATATGACTTTTCTTATCAGCTACCAAATGCAGAAGGTAGATTCCGTGTAAACTTTTTTAGACAAAAAGGAACTCCTGCTTTTGCAATTCGTTTTATTAAGCCTGAAGTACCTTCTTTTGATCAGTTGAAATTACCACATGCAATTGCCAATTTATGGAATCTTAAAAGAGGTATAGCAATAGTTACAGGGACTACAGGTTCGGGAAAATCAACAACCTTAGCTGCATTGTTGTCAAAAATAAACGAAGAGAGAAGTGACCATATATTGACCTTAGAGGACCCTATTGAGTATAGTCTTTTTGATAGAAAATCAATTGTTAACCAGAGAGAGATAGGCCTTGATACGGATGATTTTGGTTCTGGATTAAAGGTTGCAATGCGTGAAGACCCTGACGTTATTCTCATTGGTGAAATGAGAGATCAGGAGACAATTTCTGCTGCACTTAAGGCTGGAATTACGGGACATCTTGTTTTTTCAACATTGCATACATTAAATGTTGTACAAACAATTAACAGGATTGTTGAGTATTTCCCTGCTGATTTTCAACAACAAATAAAAATCATGCTGGGAACAACCCTCCAGGCTATTATTTCTCAAAGGTTGTTACCGAGGGTTGGTGGTGGAAGGGTTCCTGCATGTGAAATTTTGATTTGTAATGCAAGGGTTTCTGAGAAAATTTCAGAAGAGCCTGAATTGTCAATGCTCAATACAATCATGGAAGAAGACGAACTGGACGGCATGCAAACATTTGACCAGCATCTTTTGGAACTTTACACCAGCGAGAAGATAGAACACGACACTGCGCTTGCTGCAGCAACCAGCCCCCATGATTTTAAAATCCTTTTGCAAAGAGCTTCGGGTGTAAGAAAAGCCAAAAACACCTACACTGGTGGCTTATAGGTTTTTAAATTGAATGTTTTAAATAGGGATTATGAGGATCCTATAAAAAAGATCCAGCAAAAAATTGATAAAGTCCCCAGCAAGATAACAGAACTTCAGGAAGAGATCTTTAGGTTAAAAACAGAAAATTCAAAACATAAAGAAACTGCTAAGGCTTTTGCATTCATAAGTCTATGGACCGAAAATCTTTTAAATGGAACTTTGGAGAATAAGGAGACATTGTCTGAATTAGCATCTTTTTTGAAGTTAAAACATTTGGTGTTATGGCAAGAAGAAGAGGAATTAATGAATCCTGTGTTTCAGTTTAGTGCGACAAAAAAAATAAATTTAGAGCCTTTACGCATAGGTAAAGAAATTGCAGGTTCAACTAATGTCATCGGCAAGATAAGGATTTTCGATTTAGAGGATTGTTCAATAGCTGTAAAAGAGAATATGTGGGCCGAAGGGAAAACCCTTATATCTATCCCAATCAAAACTCAAACAGGTTCTTATGTGCTGGAAGCGTGTGATTTTTTTGATGGTATGCCTTTGAAAAAACAAACATTTGAAATTTTGGAAGTTCTTGCACCCTGGACAGTATTAGGTAATTGATCCTAGAAAAAAAGAATCAAGCAAGAAGGCATGACATTGATGCCTTGAGGGTCATCGCTATTGGATTGTTAATTATTTACCATATCACCATTGTTTTTCAGCCCTGGGGATCGCTTATACCTGGTTTTTTTCAAAATCAAGATCCCATAGAGTCACTCTGGCTTTTTTCTGGTTTGATTAATGTTTGGAGAATTCCAATTTTATTTGTTGTTTCAGGCATGGGAGTTGCATTTTCTATGCAAAAACGTAGCTTTGAAGGCTTGATGTCAGAGAGGTCTTTAAGAATACTTTTGCCATTAATCTTTGGAAGCATGGTGGTTACACCATTAGGTTGGGATGTTTTTTTGATGAGTAAAAATTCAAATCATGTTATTTTTTCTCAATATTCTGCAAACCCCGGTCATTTGTGGTTTCTAGTAAATATATTTTTATATACTATTTGTAGTTCTCCATTATTGTTTTATCTCAAGAAGAATTCAAACTCAAGCATTGCTAAATTAACAAAATTTTTAACAGGCAGTATATATGGCTTAATAGTGTTGGTTGCTTTGTTTGCTTTAGAGGCCGAAGTATTTGTTAACTCCTGGAGGTTTGGCAGGGTTGCTTTTGAACTTTATGCAGGTTCTCTTCATGGTTTTGTAATGGGTTGGTTGTGCTTTTTAAGCGGTTTTATTTTTATTTTTAAAGGTAATGGTTTTTGGAATATCGTTAAATCACACAAGAATAATATGTTTATTTTTGCTGGATGTTTATACTTGGCTAGAGTGCTGTGGGGTGAACCAATGGTCAACCCACCTTGGTTAATGGCTATTGAATCCTGCATGTGGATGTTTTCAATTTTTGGTTATTCTTACTCTTTCCTCAACCAGAAAAACAAACTTTTTTCCTACCTTTCACCAGCTGCTTATCCGGTATACATTACGCATATGTTATTCATGAATATTGCATGTTATTTTGTATTGCCAATGGAAATTAATGCCTTTTTAAAATTTTTTCTTGTTGTTCTGCTGACCTTTGCAGGCTGTCTATTGTCTTATGAATTTTTGATAAGTAAATTGAGAATATTAAGACCTTTATTTGGTTTAAAAATGAACATAAGTTAACATTTCCTCATATAATGGTAAGGTTTTGAAAATGAAATTGATTAGATTGTTTTACCTTGCTTGTTTAGTTTTTTGTTTTTCCAGTTGTGATGGAGGTGATTCTTCAGACCCTATTGGAGGAGGTACCGGTGGTGGTAACACCGGCATAGGCGGCGGCACCGGAGGGGGCGGCGGAGTCTCTAGTTCAGATTTGGTTGTTATATCCTCAACGGGAGACCCTAACCCAGGAGCAATAATCTTTTTAAAAGCAGTTTCAAATGCAGTAGATAACATTAATTATGATTGGACAAGCAGCTGTATTGATGTTGAGTTTTATCCAAATGATAATGGGTTGATGCTGAATGAAGAAAATTCAACATCCAATATAGTTTGGATGAAGGTGCCCAATAGCACTAATCACAACTGTATAGTTAGAGCTGATGGAACAAGCCCATCAATGAGTTATTCTGGTTTTGAGACAATCAACACAAGACCAAATTACACTTCTGATTGGCTGTCTTATCAGGGCTCTTCTGAAAACACAGGTCGAGCTTCCAGTGGTGACTTAGGACCACCTCCTTCAGACTTGAATCAGGTTTGGAAACTCTCCGGAGAAAATCCCGGACCTGTTTCCCCAGCTTTATCATCAGAAGGCGCTGGGGGTCGAGTCATCATTTCAGAAGCTGAAGGTCTAACTCGTGCTTTTGATGCGAATAGTGGAACTCAATTATGGGCCGAGCAACTTTCAGAAAACATGATCGGAAATCCCGTTATAGGTGATGGAACAATTATGGTTGCATCTCAAACAGGAACAATTAAGGCTTTAGATTTAGCTTCCGGAAGTTATTTATGGGGTACAAATATAGGTAGTTCTATATCTGGTACTCCAGCTTATTCTTATGGTGTTCTTGTTGTCGGAACCCTTTCAGGAAAATTGGTTGGTTTAACATCTAATTCTTGTTTAACATGTGGAACCAATAGGGTTTTATGGGAAACAGAGCTTCAGGGCAGGATAGTAGGTGGAGTTTCCATTTTTGATGGAATTGTTGGAGACAATGCTTCACTTTCAGACCTCAATGATGCTACTGCTTTTGTTGGCACTGATGCTGGCTTCCTTTATGCAGTTAGGCTTTCTGATGGTCAAATAATGCACACATGGAATACTTCAGATGCAATCACCACTACTCCTGCGGTATTTCTTTTAGGTGCACAGCCAACTGTTGCTGTTGCAACAGAAGGTGGAGATGTTTGGATGTGGGACGCTGTTGATCCTTATGAGGCTTCCACATCTTTAAATCCATTTTTCTCAACAAACTCACCTGTTGTAACTTCCCCTGTTTATTTTGAAGGAGATTTGTATTTCTTCCTAAGAGACAGTAGAGTTATTGCTGTTGACCCTGGCGCTGAATCTTTGATAGAGAGTACTTTTCTTCCTGCAGCCAGTCCAGATGCTCAAAATTTAACTTGTTTGAATACACCAGCTGTTTCAGCTAGTTCAACTGCTTATCCATATCTTTACATGACATGTTTTGAGATTTTAGTTGAACCTGATCCTTTCACTTACGGTATTCCTAGGGGTTTACTCTTGATGCTTTCCAGAAATGATACGACTGGTGAAATAGAAGAGCTCGAACGTTACCCTATTGGAACTGATCAGATGAATGCTGGTCAAAACAGCACATCAGATCCAATAATATCTTCTCCTTCCGTAATGGGAGGTAAGGTGTTTTTCACAGGTCAAGATGGTTCTGTGTATGCACTAGGAGAAGAGCCATCTTTTGATTTTGGCGATTCCCCATTAGTGTGGGCAAGCAAGAGAGGTAACTCTAGCTCTACTGGTTTTTATGGTTCAGGACCTGGAATGGGCTCCGTTCAAGAAAGATGGAATTATCGAATGCCTGCTGGCGTTTCTTCATCTCCATCTATATCTAATGGAACTTTGTGGTTAGGCGATTTGGATGGTAATTTAGTCGGCTTAAGGGCTGCAGATGGCATGTATCGTTTTTCTTACAATATTGGCGGTAATGAAATCTTAACTACTCCAATCCTCATGGATAATGGACTTGTTTGGGCAACTAGCTTAACTGGTTTAGGCTATCTTTTGAAAGAAAATGGAGACCAGTTAGAGGAAGTTGGTAGGTTGAGTGTCATGCTTAAAGATAGATGGGAAGATAGGTTTTCAAATGAAAGTGTTAATCTTTCAAGAAAGTTAAGCTCCAATTCTTCTGCTTACGATTCCGTTAATAGAGTAATCTACATCCCAATGATTAACAATTGTGAATTTGATGGAGGGTCTTTCAGCTTATGTGATGGTGTTCATTGGAGTCAAGATTTAGAGATGGAACCGACAGATGACTTAATGATCGGTCAGCTGATGCTTGATGATCTTAATAATATTTCTTTAAACAAAATAGAGGTTGGTTTAAGCATTGAGCAGCAAGCATTCTTCAACACCAGTTTAGGAATCCACACCCATGCAGGAAAAACTTATTTAGTTGGTGGCTATTATGCTGGTGGTGCTGGAAGAGTGACCGCTTGGGATGTTTCAGATCCTGAAAATATTTTGCCACTATGGGGAGGTTCCGTTCTTTTAGGAAACAATGAATTCCCTACTGGTGTCCCAACTTTTATTGAAAATAGAGTGCTTTTCGGCACTACAAATGGATCTGTTTGGGTGTTAAACCTTGAATCAGAAGGTGGTTTTGATAAAAGTATCCAGCTTGGTTTTGGTAGCATTACTAATTCAATAAGTGTCTCCTTTAATGAAAACAATAATGAAGGTTTTATTTTTGCACCTATAGAAAACGGTAGACTTGTTGCACAACCTTTCATCATGGCCAATGATATTTGGGATTTCAATGGTACAAGTTTAGATGGCTGGAACAATGCTGCTAATGATTTTGTAAGATCATCTCTAGCCTTAGATGAAGAGCATGGAGTTATTTACATCGGTGGAGATGATGGCAACTTGTTCAGATATGAAAAGGATAGTGGTTTCAGGTTAGCTGGAACAATACAAACTGGATCTCCAATCTTCGCTTCACCAATTATTGTTGGGGGATATGTTTTCCTTGTCGACTCCTCTGGTTTTTTATCAGTTTATTCACCGTAGTTTAATCATTCGCCAGCGTAGCTCAGTGGTAGAGCTGCGGTTTTGTAAACCGTAGGTCGGGGGTTCGAATCCCTCCGCTGGCTATTCCCAAATTCGTCATTCGAAAATAGAATTAGAGTTAATGAAAGCTTTATTAAAAACATCTAAACATCAAGGTTTTGATCTTCTTGATATTGATGCTCCCATCCCAAAAGAAAATGAGGTTTTATTAAAAACTCAAGTTTCCACAATATGTGGTTCTGATTTGCATTTGTGGGAATGGAATCAGTGGGCTGATGATTTTGTACCAAGATTACCATTGGTGGTCGGTCATGAAACCTGTGGGCAAATTGTTGATTGTGGCCCAAATGTTAATTTGTCAAAATTGAATTTAAAAATTGGAGATTTAGTCTCTGTGGAAACTCATTTATTTGCTGGATGCTCATGTTCACCTTGTAAAAATGGGAAAAAGCATCTTTGTTCTTCTGGTGAAATTTTAGGATTTCATAAAAATGGATCTTTTGCCGAATGGCTGACTGTTCCAGTTGATAATTGTTGGAAGGCTCGTGAAGGGACAGACCCTGTAACTGCCAGTTTAAAGGAGCCTTTGGGTAATGCCGTTCAAACAGTTATGACACAACCAATAGTAGGCAAGACAGTGTTGATAACGGGAGCAGGTCCACTAGGGCTTATGACGATCGCTGCAGCAAGAGCTTTTGGTGCAGGTCAAATTTTTGTAAGTGAACTGCAGCCTGAAAGAAGAGAAAAAGCTCTTAGTTTAGGTGCTGACCATGTTATTGATCCAAAGGATCAAAATTTACATTCTTTTATCGAAGATAAAACAAAAGGAAGAATGTTTGATGTTCTTCTTGAGATTTCAGGATCAAATCAAGCTTTGAATGATGGATTAGCATCAATTTCAAATGGTGGATCAGTCGCACTTCTTGGATTATTTCCGTCAACAGTCAATTTATCTTTAAATGAAAATGTCATATTCAAAGGTTTAACTATTAACGGAATAACAGGCAGATTGATTTGGGATACGTGGAATCATGTTGATGATTTGATTTACGAGAAAGGATTTGATCCAAAAAAATTATTAACACATAGTTTTAAAATCGAAGAATATAAAAAAGCTTTTCATTTAATGGAAAAAGGGGTTTCTGGAAAAATTGCATTATTTCCTGTGTAAAAATGACTAAATTTATTAAAGATATATTTCAAAATTTAGAAAAAATAAAGGAAGCTGGAACATGGAAAAGAGAAAGGATTTTACAAGGGAGACAAGGAACGACAATCACCGTCCAGGATAAAAAAGTTTTAAACTTTTGCGCAAATAATTACCTAGGTCTTGCTAATCATCCCAAAGTTATTGACGCAGCTAAAAAAGCAATAGACGAATGGGGTTATGGAATGTCTAGCGTAAGGTTTATTTGTGGAACCCAGGATGTTCATATCGAATTGGAAAAACGAATTTCAAATTTTTTAGATATGGAAGATTCAATTTTATATGTTGCATGCTTTGATGCAAATGGTGGGGTTTTTGAGCCTTTGCTAGATGAAAATGACGCTATTGTGACAGCATCATTAAATCACGCTTCCATCATTGATGGAATCAGGTTATGTAAAGCTAAGAGGTATATTTATGCTCATGATGATCTAAACAGTCTTGAAGAAAATCTAAAGAAAGCTCGTTCTTCTGGGGCAAAAAATATTTTGGTAGCTACTGATGGAGTTTTTTCCATGGACGGGGATATAGCTAAAGTTGATGAAATTTTGAATTTAACAAAATCTTATGATGGCATTTTGATGGTTGATGACAGTCATGCAACTGGCTTTATTGGAGCCAATGGAAAAGGTACACCTGAATTTTGTAATGTTCATGGGAAGGTTGACATCATATCTTCAACACTAGGGAAAGCTTTAGGTGGAGCTAACGGAGGGTTTATTAGTGCTAAAAAAGAAATTATTTCAATGCTGAGACAAAAAAGCAGACCATATTTATTCAGCAATACTGTTGCTCCTGTTGTCGCTGCAACATCAATTTCCGTTTTGGACATCTTGGAAAGCAAGGATTCTCCATTACAAAAATTAACCAAGAATACTGAACATTTTCGTGATGGTATCAAAAAAACCGGTTTAATCATCAAGGAAGGTTCTCATCCAATTGTGCCAGTTATGCTTTATAACGCAAAATTAGCAAATGCATTTGCTGAAAAGTTGTTAGATCTAGGTATATATGTTATTGGTTTTTCTTTTCCTGTTGTCCCTAAAGATCAAGCAAGAATCAGGGTTCAAATATCAGCAGCTCATTCAAAAGATGAAATCAACAAAGCCATTCGAAGTTTTGAAGAGGTTGCTAATAGTTTAGGTATTCTTGGCAAGGATAAGGAATACTTGGTAAATTGGAAGTGATTTTTAAATATGAAAATTATTAATTGTTTTTTAGTTTTGATTTTTTGTTTTAATTCCTGCGCTAGTCCTCAAGATGTAAATGTGAAAAAAAGGATTTTAGTTACGCATGAAATGATTAAAGATTTTATTTTTTGGATTGCTGATGATGAATATGAAGTTGTATCCATTTATGGCAAAAATCAAAACCCTTTTAAAGATGCTCCACAACAAATAGATGAAAGGGATTTTATTTCTTTTTTTACCATGTGTCAAAAGTGGGAAAAAAATGCAGTTAGAGTTGCTAGTGACAAAAGACCGAAATCTTTTATAACCATGAAAGATCCAAGGGTTGATATTGATTGCAGCTCAGGTTCTCCATGGTTACATGGAGCTTTTTTGACGGAATATCTTTACGAAACAGCATCATCATTAGCGCAAATTAATCCTTTTAAAACAGAGGAGTATTTTCAGCGAGCAGAGCTTTTGAGTGAAGAGCTTAATGAATTTACTATCAATATGCGAGTTTTAAAAATGCCAGATTTAAAACTTCCAGAAGGTTTAAGGCTTGCTGTATATTCGTCCTTTGGTTATGAGTTTCTAGGCTATATAGGTACGGCTCCATATATGAAATTTGTAACTATGCCTTCAGACCTTGTGTTCCCGAGTGATTTAAAGATTTTAAAAGAAGATAATTTTCCTCCAGAATTAATAGTTTTTACAAGTTATGCTGATGAAAATGTCATCAAAATGTTTAAAGATGAAGGTTTTCCTACCGTTGTCATAAATCTATTTCCTTCTGATTTTGAAGATAATGTTAGCCCCGTGCAGTTTATAGAAAAAAATTACAGAAAAGTTAGATCAGCAATGCTAAATCTTGTTGATTCTTTGCCGCCCAGCTAATACAACCTTGAACTAAAGATCTAGCACTGGACTCCGAGAATAAATCAACCATATCAGCCGCAATTTTTGAACATAGTGGCGGATCCATTTTTCTTGGTCCCAAAAGCAACCAAAAACCATATCGAATAGCCGATTTTTCAGGATTGCCTATAATCTTAAATTCTTTGTTTTTGGACTCAAGGCATAGCGTTATGTATGTATCAATTTGTTCAAGATTTTTTTCTATATTGTTTAGGTGATTTAAAATTCTTTTTTTATTTTTTTCCATTTGTTTTTTGTCTTTCTCTTCCGAGGAAAAAATTAATTTCAAAAAGCATTTTGAGAGTTTTTGGTTTGATGAATTATGCATCATTAAGGTTTGCATTAAGAACAAATGTGTTTGATTTTTATCCATCCTTAACCTCCCCATGTAACCATTTTTGTTTAAATGATTCGGTGTCCATCATTAAAAGATCATCCAATATGGAGATTCTTCGCTTGTTTGCGTGATCGCTTTTGTCAGTGATGCATATCGGAATGATCATATTCTCTTCACGATCTCTTATGTTGACAATCCACACATTAGTATCTTGATTCTCCATCATTACTGTAAATCTTTTTGATGCATTCATAATGTGTATCCTTGCATTAATATAACAGCTGATAACCACAAGAGCAAGTTGGTGATTGAGTTTTTGTCATTTAATAACATTTCCTCAGGAGTTTTAATCATGTCATCTCTTTCGAGCAATAAAAGATATCTAAAAATACCAAAAGCAACAAAAGGTAATGTGAAAATTAAGAAAAACAACCCTCTTTCAGGTGTATTTAAACCATAAAGACAATAAATCAAAAGATTCATCAAAGCCAGTGATCTTGAAATTCCAATCAAGTATTCAAGTTTGTAGTGAGAAAGAACAGGCCTGAAGTAAAAATTGCCTTTTGCGGATCTGAATTCAGCACATCTTTTTCCAAATGATAGTAACAGCGCCATCATAAAGCCAGCAACTACAAGCCATTCACTCACGTTTATGCCCACAGCCCATGTTCCTGCAAGAATCCTTATTAAAAAATGTAAAGAAAGAACAATTATTTCAACAATAGGTATATTTTTTAGAAACTTGGAATATAAGCACGTCATTGTGAAGTAGATAGAAACAATAAATAACATTTCTTTTTTTACTAATTGATGTTCTGCTCCTAGAGTCATTGTTGCAATAAGCAAAAATAGGAACCACCACGCTGAATTTATTGACTGTCTTGTTTTTTTATGCAGTGGATTTTTCAGATCTTTTTTTTGATCAATAATGTCATTTACCGCATAACCCACGGTTGAAGCGAGGCAAAAAAGAATGATTCCATATAAAACTTCAATCAATATTGAGGAATTTGAAATTATTGGTTCCCCCGTATTGACACCTCCAAAAATTACACCAACCAACAAAAGTGAATTTTTTATCCATGATTTGTATCTAGGACCGCGCCAAGTTATGCCTTTGTTCATTTTTTTATTTAGAATTGAGTATACTCATAAGATTAACGTTAAATATTATATTTGGAGGTAGTTTTGACTGATTATCCAACCGATGGCATACATGACGAGCTAGAAAGAGAGATTTCGTCGTATGGCGATGAAGCAGATGAAGAAAATCTTGAAACGGGAATAGATTTTGCTGTACATCAGGATTTGATCCAGGAAGTTATTGATTTAAGCGCTTTAAAAGGTTATCTAACAACAGATGAAGTCCAACGTTTTATCGAAGAGAGGGATTTGGACCCAGAAACCATTAATGGCTTATGGGCAAAACTTGAAGAAGATGGAGTTCAGGTTTTCACAGAAGAAGAATTAGCTAAGGGTTCAAAAAAGGTTAAAGATAGAAGGAGAAGAAGGGAAGAGGATCATTTTATCTCCGACACTGTTAAATATTTTTTAAAAGAAATCAGTCATGATTACTTATTGTCAAGAGATGAAGAAAGAAATTTAGCACAGGGTAAAGATGCGGGTGATGAGGATGCTGTTGAAACATTAGCTTCCAGCAATTTTAGACTCGTTGTCTCCATTGCTAGGAAATATTCCGGAAGAGGACTTTCTTTTGTTGACCTTATCCAGGAGGGTGTTTCAGGCTTGATGAGAGCTATTCAAAAATTTGACCATTCAAAAGGTTTTAAGTTTTCAACATATGCAACTTGGTGGATACGTCAAGCTATTACAAGAGCTTTAGCTGACCAGGGTAACATAGTTAGAAGACCAGTTCATATGGTTGAAACTATTAACAGATATCGCAAGATTGAAAGCCAGTTTGAACAAGAGCAAGGAAGGAAGCCAGATATGGAAGAAATGGCGTATGCTTTAGGTTTGATTAGCCCAGATAAAGAAGAACAAGTGATGGATACTCTTGCAATATACAGAACTGCAGAACAGGATTTTAAAAGTAAATTCAGGCGTCCTCCTTCATGGAAAAAAGAAAGAGGAGATCTTTACGAAATAGCTCAACGTTGCAGTATACCAGTGCCCCCTAGATCTGTTCATGGTGTCGGGTGGGCTCCAGAAAACAGAATGACAAAAGAAGATAGAACAGTATTGCGAGACTTTAAAAAGAATTTAGATGAATGGGGAAGAGCTGTTGCTAGAATTTTAGAAATACAAAGATATGCCCAAGGAATCCTGTCTTTAGAGTTACCTATTGGGGATGACGAAGATGCTTTATTGAAGGATTACATTGAAGACAAGAAGATACCATTACCTGATTATGAGGTTGGGCAAGACTTCCTCAAGCGAGATTTAAATCGAATACTATCAAATCTTCTTGATGAAAGAGAGTATGAGGTCCTGGCGTTAAGGTATGGTTTAACTAATGCAACACCTTTAACATTGGAAGAAGTTGGAAGAAAATTAAATGTAACAAGGGAAAGGGTTAGGCAGATTGAAAATCGAGCTATTAAAAAACTTAGAAATTCTCCTGATGCTGAAAAGCTATCAGATTATATTGATTAACTAATATGAAGATTAACGTTAATGACTTGAAACCAGGCATGGTGATTGATTACAGAGGACAATATTTTAAAATTGTTTCAACAGAGCATATGAAAATGGGAAGGCAGAGTGGATTTCTTCAAGCTAAAATGAAAAACCTTAATTCTGGCTCAACTATATCTAATAGATTTAATGGTGGAGAGAAAGTTGAAAAGTGTCATTATCAAGAATTAGAAAGCAATCTTTCCTATAAAGATGGAGAGATGTTTGTTTTCATGGATGAGGAAACATGGGAAGAAGAAAGAATCCATTCCGACCATGCAGATCGTATTGAATGGCTGGTGGAGGGAGAAAAAGCAGTTTTAATAAAATTAGATGGGAAAATAATATCTGTCTCTCCACCTAGCCATGTTATCAGAGAGGTTTTAGAGGCACCTCCTGCAGTAAAAGGTAATACTGCAACAGGAGCAACCAAAGAAGTTACCTTAAAAGGCAATATTAAGGTGCAGGCACCTTTGTTTATCAATGCTGGTGACAGGATCAAAGTCGATACTGAAAAGTATTCCTATATAGAACGTGCCTAATGTCTTGGCTTGGTTTAGATTTTGGAAGCACTAATTTAAAAGCAGCTTTATTTAAAGATAATAGATTACATAAAAAGATCGGAAAGATTGATTTTACTGAACCTCTATCGGATGATTTGAAAGATGAGTTTGATTCAGTATTGATTTCATCATCCAAGTCTGAAGGAACCACCAATGCTCTTATTGGCGGTTTACAGTTGAATAAAAAAATCATCAAAGTTTCAAATGTTCTTTCACCGGAAGATGTATATGTTCATGATTATGGAGAACCAGCTTTTGGAGAAGATCGAAGATTGTATTTTTTAGCAATGCAGAACATGACTTCCAATAATAATTTTGGAGTCATTTCTCTTGGTACAGTATGCACATTATCAGTTTGGAAAAATAAAAATTTTTATGGAGGCAATCTTTTCCCAGGAAGAAGGTCTATTTATAAAACGCTTGGCAGGGTGACAAGCCTTCCAGAAATAGAACCTAATTTTGATATGTCTTTTGGCAGGGGTTCGTCATGTGTTTCATCAGTTAGATCAGGTATAGACATGGGTTGGATAGCCATGATTAAAGAATTAAAATCTCTTTATGATTCCGAATTAGATGATATTGCTTGGTTTGTAACTGGTGGGGATTATCCTTCTGTTGCAAAGAACATTCAAGACAAATACATCAATGAACCGGATTTATTATGGAAAGGGATGGAGGTTTTAATTTCTAAGATATGAAGAAAATTGTTTCAATATCATTAGGTTCATCCTCTAGAGACCATTCCGTTGTGGTTAATTTCAATAATCAAGATTGGAAAATTTCTAGGATTGGCTGTGATGGCGATTTGGCTAAATGCAGACAAATGTATCTTGAAATGGACAATAAAGTCAATGCTTTTGGGATGGGAGGAATAGACAGATGGTTATGGGTTGGTGATAGAAAATATCAATTTAACGATGCTGCAAAACTTGTTGCTGGTTTGAAAACTTTTACTGCAGATGGCTCAGGATTGAAACACTTTATTGAATCCGAGCTGGTCACAAGGTTGTTAAGTCAGAAAAAAATATTAAAAAAAACAGATAAAGTTTTAATGGTTTCAGGTTTAGACAGATGGGGAATGGCTAAAGCGTTTCACAAGGGAGGATGTGATGTTCTTTATGGGGATTTAATTTTCGGATTAGACCTTCCGATAGGTATTAACCATTTGGATAAATTAGCAAGGGTGGGTAAGGCAATTCTTCCAATAGTTACTAAATTACCATTTAAATGGTTATATCCAACAGGTGAAAAACAAGAAGAAAACACTGGAAAAGCTGCACGCTGGTTTAAAGGAAGAAATGTTATTGCAGGCGATTTTCATTACATAAAGAGAAACATCCCAAATGACTTAAGAGGAAAAACTATTGTTACAAACACAACAACAGAACATGATGTAAAGATGTTAAAGGATAAAGGTTTGAAATGGTTAGTTACAACAACACCTCGTTTGGAGGGTAGAAGTTTTGGCACCAATGTAATAGAAGCTTTTTTCTTTGGGCTTAAAGCAAGTAATAATCTAACACAGGATGATTACAAGACTTTATCCAAAGAATTGGATTTTTCAGGAAATATTGAGAGGTTGAATAAGTGAACGAAAAAAGAGAATTTAGAGAAAAAAAATTAAAAAAGTGGATTGAGAAATATGGAGACCCTTATGATAGCTCTTTTTCAATTACAAACTCACCAGGAGAAATAAAGGAGAATTTTGATTCGCTTGAAAATCAATCAGTTAGCTCTGGGGGAAGGATACTTGCCTTTAGAAAACAAGGCAAACTGGCTTTTTTAGATATTGGAGACATAACTGGAAGAATCCAGCTTTTCATGCGCAAGAATGATTTGGAAAATTTTGAAGATACCGAATTGCTTGATTTAGGAGATATCATATTTGTGCAAGGTAAGGTTATGAAAACAAAAGTAGGTGAAATTAGTATTTTTGTTTCTAGTTTTTCACTTGTTTCAAAGGGTCGTCATGAGCTTCCGGATAAAATGCATGGAATATCTGATCCAGAAACACGACAAAGAAAAAGATGGGTAGATATGGCTATTGGTGGGGATATAGCAAAAGATGTAGTTTTTATTTCTAGATTTTTTCAAAAAGCAAGAGAGTACTGGCAATCTGAAGGATTTCTTGAGGTATTCACCCCAATGCTCCATCAAATTCCCGGGGGGGCTTATGCAAGACCTTTTAAAACGCATCACAATGCATTAGATTTACCTTTATATTTAAGAATAGCACCAGAGCTTTACCTTAAAAAATTGCTAGTTGGTGGTTGCCCTAAAGTTTTTGAAATAGGTAGAAACTTTAGGAATGAGGGAATATCCAAAAAGCATAATCCAGAATTTTTTGGACTTGAAGCTTATGAAGCTTGGGGAAGTTTTGAAACCATGATGTCAAGATCAGAGGAATTTATAAAGTTTCTTGCAGCTGATCTTTTAGAAAATGATTCTTTTGAATGGATGGGCAAAAAGATCTCTTTGAAAGGTAAATTCAACAGATTGGATTTCAGACAAGCTTTGATAGATGAAATTGGAGTTGACATTGACAAGATGTCCACACTTAAAGATTATAAAAACGTTTTCAAAAAACATAATTTAAATTGGAGCAACAGCATGACTATAGGAAGATCACAAGATAAACTTTATGGTGAGTTTATTGAATCGAAAATTGTGAATCCAACTTTTGTAACAGGTTATCCAAAAGCAATGAGCCCTTTAGCAAAAAGCATTCCAGGAAATAAAAATTGGACACAAAGATTTGAACTTGTAATTGCTGGTTGTGAGGTGGCAAATGCATTTGGGGAATTGCATGACCCAGATGAACAGAGCCACAGAATGAAAAGCCAACAGGATGCAAAGGATTCAGGTGATTTAGAAGCTCAGCCAATTGATGATTCATATATAGAAGCCTTGGAATTCGGCATGCCTTCTGCAGGGGGTATTGGTTTTGGCATAGAGCGCTTATTGATGATGTTTTTGAATAAAGATTCAATAAGAGATGTCATTCTCTTTCCAATGTTAAAGCCAAAAAGGGATGAGTGAGAAAGAGTACTTCAAATCTATTAATAATTTAATCAGAAAATCTGATATCAAGATTAAACAAAAAGAAAAAAATATTGCTAAAAAAATTATTCAAAGGTGGAATAAAATTTGGCCTTTTGTTGGCAGGGAAATCGAGCTTAAAACAACAAAAAATGGAGTGTTTCTTTATTTGTTGGTTGATTATGAAGGTCAATTTTTTCGCGTTGCAAGTTTGTCATTTAGGATTGATCGAAAAAATTTGTTTTTTATCCAAGCTCCCGTTCCCGAAAGGTCAGCATGGACAAATCAGAAATTCGCAAGAATTTTAGACTTCTTGTTTCAGGAATGGTCAGCTCTTGAGTTTGCTACAGGCCTAGGAAAGACAAGCATCATAATTCCCTTGAATGATTTAGATAATAATTCTGATGTAGACTTCATAATAGAAGATTTATTGGAGGTGGTTAAATGAAGGATGACAATCAAGTAGATGACTTGAATCTAGATGAAATGGATCAAAATTCTAACGGTGATGAGAAACAAAGACATGGATGTGCAACTGCGTTCATCATAGTGATAGTTTTAGGTAGTCTTTACAATATTATTGCTTTTATCACCGGTGGGAGCACAAAGCAACTTGAGATGGTTGCCGCTCAACTTCGAATGGATGAAAGGTACGAAGAGGCTGAAGGAATAGACAGAATGATTGATGCGATGCAGGCTCCGGCAATCATGCCGATGGGAGTAATAAGTGCTCTTTTGATAGTAGCTGGATTGATTATGATTTGGCGTTGGAGACAAATAGGCATACCATTGTTTTTGGCAGGAAGCGCCTTGAGCTTGGTTGCAAATTACATGATTTATTCAAATAGTGGACAAAATCCAGTGGAAACCATTGTTTCAACCTTGATAACAATTGGTGTTTTCTTTTGGGCGATATCAATGGGTGATAAGAAAACAATAAATCAGCTTGATTAAACCAGGTTTGATCTTATTCTTCCACTGATGTAGTCAACCAAGGTAACAACAATAATGATACCAATCAGTATTGTGCCGACATGACTCCAGTTTCTTGCCATTAATGCAAAGAATAGGGTTTTCCCTATGCCTCCTGCTCCAACCATACCAAGAACACTTGCTGCTCTTATGTTTATTTCAAGCCTATAAAGAAGTATAGATACGAATTCCGGCATAATTTGAGGCAAGGCAGAATATCTAAATACAGATATTTGAGATCCGCCAACAGCAAGAACAGCTTCAATTGGACCTTTATTAATTGATTCAGTAACTTCAGCTGTTAGTTTAGATAGTGTTCCTGTTGAATGAAAACCTAAAGCAAGAATTCCAGCAAATGCTCCAGGGCCAACACCCACAATAAATATAATCGCTAATAAAATTTCTGGAATCGTTCTAATTGCATTTAATGTAAATTTAATAAATCCAGATATTGGCTTAGGCGAAGTGTTTTCTGCAGCAAGAACACCTAACATTAATGAAAAAAATCCTGCAAATACTGTTCCGATTAATGCAATTTGAAAACTTTCGAGAAGTCCTTTTGCTACATTTTGATAAATTGACAAATCTGGATTAAAGAGTCCATTTTCACCAGAAAGTATTTTTGTAAAAATCTCTTGCCCTTTTTTACTTGTTTCAGGAAGGTATTCGTTGGTTGTTAAGCCAATCAGAATAAAAACAAACAACAGAAGGAGGATTTTTTTATTATTCATGAACCTGTCAACCTTTTTCTTATTTTTGCAGAAATAAAATCAATGATTGCTACTATTAGAAACAGTGTTAATAATAATGATGATATTTTGTTGTA
>Ga0163180_10000763_pt1 | contig 18626 bp, 17 predicted proteins | sample AtlANTMetagenome_2_FD_109647 | JGI IMG/M metagenome (GOLD analysis project Ga0163180, IMG submission 109647) | Marine eukaryotic phytoplankton communities from the Atlantic Ocean - Atlantic ANT 4 Metagenome | ecosystem: Environmental > Aquatic > Marine > Oceanic | place: North Atlantic Ocean...
CACGTGATTATGCTCGCAGCTACTCAGTATAACGACGTAGCCTCGCATTCGGCAGGGGCAAAGAAAGTCGTCGCAAACACCTCATTTGACACGCACGCATTCTTAATCCCGTAAGTAATATGGAAGTTACAACACGTCGGATTTCATTGCCTTCGACCAGACGATCTTATCATCACAAATGACTCAACAGCCCAATCAGACCTATATTGATTTACTCGAGAAGATTCGCAGTAAGACAGCGACCATCGGAGTCGTTGGACTCGGTTACGTGGGGCTGCCACTAATTCGGGTGTTTGTCGAATCAGGTTTTAAGACCATCGGGTTTGATGTTGACGATGGAAAGGTCCAACAGCTTTTAGCCGGCCAGAGTTACATCAAACATATCGAATCCGAGTGGATTGCTTCACTGATCGAAAATGGACAATTCGACCCTACCTCGGATATGCAACGGTTGGCTGAGCCTGACGCGATACTTGTATGCGTTCCCACTCCGTTGAGCCCTAGCCGTGACCCGGATTTGAAATACGTGGAAGGCACGGCACGTGAAATAGCAAAAAACCTTCGTACCGGTCAACTCGTTGTTCTCGAAAGTACAACATATCCGGGTACAACACGTGATGTCCTTTGCCCAATCCTCAGCGAATCTGGGTTAGACATCGGGCAGGATTTCTTTGTGGCGTACAGCCCTGAACGAGAAGACCCAGGAAATCAGGATTTCTCGGCAAGCCGCATCCCAAAAGTCGTCGGGGGTATGGACGCCAAGTCACTTGAACTTGCAGAGGCGATGTACGCCCATGCAGTAGTAGAGACAATACCTGTTTCAACGTGTGAAATTGCAGAAGCATGTAAGATTTTGGAAAACACCTATCGCAGTGTGAATATTGCGATGGTAAATGAACTGAAAATCCTGTTTGATCACATCAATATTGATATCTGGGAGACGATAAACGCTGCAAAAACCAAACCATTCGGTTTCCAGGCGTTCTACCCCGGCCCGGGACTCGGTGGCCACTGTATACCGATTGACCCGTTTTACCTGAGTTGGGTTGCTCGTCTAAATGGCCAATCAACACGATTCATCGAACTTGCGGGCGAAATCAACTCATCGATGCCTGATTATGTCGTGCACAAGGTAGCCGAAGCATTAAATAAATCTGGAAAGCCCATCAAAAACAGCAAGGTTGGGATCTTCGGAGTTGCCTACAAGCGTGATGTCGATGATCCACGTGAAAGCCCTGCATTTCGATTGATGGAATTATTAAACGAAAGAGGTGCGACCCTTAGTTATCACGATCCGTTTATTCCCACTCTTCCCAAGATGAGATCTTTCGATGTCCCTGCATTGGAAAGTAATGACCTGACCGAAGCATATTTGACATCTCTCGATTGCCTGCTGATTTGCACGGATCACAGCGGCGTAGATTGGCAATTCGTTGTGGACCACTCGAACATTGTGGTTGATACCAGAAATGCCTGCTCCGGCACCATCGATAACGACGGCAAAGTTTACACAGCTTAGTAGTACGTCGGCGTCACCAAGTAGCTGTTATAAAAACTTGCAGCTATGAAAAGAATGCTTTAAAACGCCTGTCGAGATCCGGGATTCGCTGCCGCATTTCGGATGAAAGAGGCGGTACTGACTGTAGAGCGACAAGCTTCCGAAGATAGTTCTGAAACTCTCGTTGAAACTGAGCCGGGCCGTGCATTCCAAAATGACACCAAGCCCAACTCATAGCATATTCATGCCAAGACATCCGAAGGCTATTGCGACGCCGCTCAAGTGATTCCAGTCGGCATTGCTCCGGCAGCACTCTTGCAGATGTCATCAGCTGCACGTGCTTTCTGTATTCCGGGTGAGAGAGCGAGGACGGAGTGTATTTTACCTGTACAACCCCAGTGGCTGAATTAGTAACCTGCAGCAGCTCACTGCACTCGGCTAGCCCTTCATCAATCCACAAGGGGATTCGAGTACTTCCAAACGTGGAATGTAGCAGTGCGTGGCACAATTCGTGTTGTAAATCCTGTTGTACAGCTTGCGTAACATAAACAGCGATGGTTTGTCGGTTACCGGATTGAATGAACGTCGATCTTCTTGGTTCATCACCCCTCACAAATCGTTTAACAAATCTCAAATACTGTTGCTTAGAGCTAAATAGATGTACGTCCAATTCACACTTTGCAAACCGCACTGCTGTGTGACGATGCATGTATTGCATAACAACGTCACATGTTGCATGCACCGGCGTGGTCCTTTCTTCATTCGATTCAGCAAATACTCGGATATTCGCTCTCGATACCGATTGAAACCCTGTACTTTCAGACGGAATCAGCAAGCTACTCCCCGTCGCAGCTACGGTAAACTGCAGCAAATTACGTCGTGAAATGCCGGTAGATAGGTAGGTTGAATTCGTTACAGGATTCATGACAGGTCTATGAAAATGCACACCATCGCCAATTAATTGAGGCATATGTAAATACAGGATTGCTGTTCCTATAGCAAGACAGACAATCCGCTAATTGACCATTCCAAAACCCGTGTGTATCGTGAACACCTTGTGGAACAGGTGATTATTAAGGCCGGTTATTCTGACTTGCCTGTTCACGACATATGTCAACACAATTGACTCAAACATTAAGGGTAGATACGAGTGAGCTACGCAGAGATTGGCCCGATATCCGTATTCCTACCTGAGCGCAAGGAGTCAATCGATGACCTCCGCGAGGAGTTTCCAAACTGGAGCATCGATCTGATTTATGAAAAAACCGGCATCCACACTCGTCACATTGCTGCAGATGACGAATACGCATCCGATTTGGGAGTAAAGGCAGCAGAAAAGCTCTTCGCTGAGCATGACATAGATCCTCAGTCAGTCGACTTCCTCCTGTTTTGCACACAAACACCTGACTACCCGCTGCCGACCACAGCCTGCATGATGCAACAACGACTCGGGCTAAGAACAGGCTGCGGTGCCCTCGATTTCAACCTTGGCTGTTCGGCCTACGCATACGGACTGGGTCTGGCCGACGGCCTGATTCAATCCGGCGTCGCCAAACGCGTCCTGTTTATCACCGGCGAAACATATACCAAATATATTGACGCTGCAGACCGAAGCCTGAGAACGATTTTTGGCGACGGAGCAACAGCAACCTTAATCGACGCCAAACCGGAACAGAGTATCAAGGGTCTTAAGTTTGGCACAGATGGTGACGGTGCAAACATGTTGCTGCTCACACGAAGTGGCGTACGAGATTGTATTCCTCCACGCGGGCGTCACCGCTGGAAAAGCGATCTTTACATGGACGGTCCCGGGCTCATTAGTTTTACAATGGATGCCATACCACAACTGGTAGACCAGATTCTCGAAAGTGCCGGTGTCCAAAAAGATGACATTGACCAATTTCTTCTCCATCAGGCCACGCGAAAGATGCTCGATGAATTGAGAAAGAGGCTGCAAGTCGATGAATCTCAAGTTCCGGTGGAAATGGAATTAGTAGGCAATACCGTTTCCTCTACGCTTCCTATTCTTATCGAACAACTACGAAGGGAAGGACGGATCAACCCGGAGTCACAACAAATGCTCGTTGGTTTCGGCGTTGGCCTATCCTGGGCAGGTTGTGTGTGGCAAGACACTTGGAGTAAATAACCCAATGTCACTAAAAGGCCAATTCTTACTTGCGCCGCCGATGCTTCCGGATGTAAACTTCTATCGTTCCATCGTTCTAATGATGCAACACGATCATGAAGGAGCCATTGGTCTGATTCTCAATCGACCGACGGATGCACGGCTTAACGACACGCTGGATTTTTGCGAAGGCAATGAGTCCACCGAAGATCAGGTTATTCACGTTGGCGGCCCTGTTGACGGCCCGCTGATGACGCTGCACACCATCATGGAATATGCCGAACAGGAAGCCATGCCGGGAGTATACGTGTCATCTCAAAAGCATAACATCCAAAACATTCTCACTTCGGGCAGTGTACCGTACCGCGTGTTTTCAGGGTATTCCGGTTGGACAGCAGGACAACTTGAAGAAGAATTGGAACGCGGTGGGTGGATCACTTGCGACGCAACAAGCGTGGAAGTATTCAGCGACGATATTGATATCTGGAAATCCATTACCCAACGGGTTGGACATGAAGTGATACAGGATTCTGTCAAACCTGACTGGCTTGGCATTGATCCGATCACGAATTAGTCTTTGGTTTTGTAAGTCACCTAATTGGCGAATCATATATGAGCTTTGTACCTGAATGGTGGAAGTCCTGGAACGGACAACCATTGTCAGTTAATTCGTTTGATCGAGTGATAGCGATCGGTGATATACATGGTTGTGCTGCAGCTCTGTCGACGTTGATCGACACAATTCAGCCGGCACAGCAAGATCTCATCGTGATGCTCGGCGACTACATCGATCGAGGGCCAGACTCAAGAAGTGTCATCGACCAAGTGCTTAAGCTCTCTACGCGTTGCCATGTGATGCCGCTGATTGGCAATCATGAGACCATGTTATTACAAGGTCTGGATGAACTGGTATTTCGTGATTTTTGGCTAAGTTTTGGCGGAAAAGAAACGCTTGCAAGTTATGGCGGAGAAATCGAACAGATTCCTCCCGAGCATATCGACTTCATGAAAAGCTGTCACAAGTTTTTTGAAACGGATACAACCGCGTTTATTCACGCAAATTACCAGCCAAATGCTCCATTCGCTGAACAAGACGAGCAGGTAGCATTTTGGTTACACCTAAGTGAATATGTACCTGCCGCACATGTGTCAGGTAAACGTGTCATCGTCGGTCACACACCACAAAAGTCCGGCGAAATCTTGGATATGGGCCACTTGGTCGGGATTGATACACATTGCTTCGGTAACGGGTATCTTACGGCTATGGACGTCAAATCCGATCAGGTGTGGCAGGCTGATAAAGCCGGTGAGTTGAGAGTCAGCTAAGTATCGCTCTCTAATTCAACCTGCAGATTAAATAGACAACTAAGAGAGAACCATACTATGCGATTTCTGAAGGTGCTACTGAATGTATTCGCAATTGGGTTGCTAGTTGTCGATTCACCCGCTTGTCAGGCGGTGGAAAAACCAAACGTGATTCTGATCTACACCGATGATCAGGGAAGCATCGATTTGAATTGCTACGGTGCAAAGGATCTCATCACTCCACACCTCGACAAATTGGCAAAGTCAGGCACTCGATTCACTCAGTTTTATTCTGCTGCACCGGTTTGCTCTCCGTCCCGTGCTGCAGTCATAACCGGTCGTTATCCTCAGCGCGCCGGACTGGCAGGTAACGCAAGCTCCAAACCCGGTGGCTCTGGATTGCCCACAGATGAAATCACTATGGCGGAAATGTTCAAGTCGGCCGGCTACAAAACTGCACACATTGGAAAGTGGCATCTCGGCTATACACCGGATCAGATGCCTAACGCGCAAGGATTTGATTATTCATTCGGCCACATGGGCGGGTGCATCGACAACTATTCACATTTCTTTTACTGGAATGGTCCCAATCGACACGACCTATTTCAAAATGGCAAAGAAATCTGGAGAGATGGCGAATTCTTTCCTGACTTAATGGTCACCGAAGCAAAGCAGTTCATGGAGAAGAACAAGAAAGATCCGTTCTTCATGTACTGGGCCATTAACGTTCCGCATTATCCGCTTCAGGGCACAGACAAATGGCGCAAAAAATATGAGCACCTGGATTCTCCTCGAGACATGTATGCCGCCTTTGTGTCGACCATGGACGAAATGATCGGTGCAGTGATCGACTGCGTGAACGACCTCGGTATTCGTGATAATACCATCATCGTGTTTCAATCAGACCACGGGCATTCACACGAAGAACGGACTTTTGGCGGCGGTGGCAGTTCAGGCCCGTATCGTGGCGCCAAATTCAGTCTCTTTGAAGGTGGCATCCGTGTGCCGGCTATCATTAGCTGGCCCGGCGAAGTACCGGCCGATCAAGTTCGCTCCCAATTTGCAACGGCGGTCGATTGGTTGCCAACCGTTGCGAGCATGGCAGGCATCGACACACCGGCCGAGCGAGTGTTAGATGGTCACGATCTGACCGATGTCATTTGCGACGACGCAGACGCACCGGCAAATACCTTTCACTGGCAATCGGGTAGGGGACTCGGTGGCAAGCCGCAATGGGCAGTGCGACATGAAAATTGGAAGCTGATCGGCAATCCAAAGGACACCAGTAACAAGGCACCCATCACATCAAAAGATGTAATGTTCCTCGTCGACTTAAGTGAAGACGTGGCCGAGATGACAAATGTAGCTGCCGAAAATCCGGAAATCGTAGCGCAACTCCGCAAGATGCACGAAGCATGGCTGACAGATGTCTCTAAGCCACGCGGGACGGTGAATGATTAAGGTTCACGGAAACCGGTACCACATTACCGGCTTGGATTCTCATACCAAATCACGCCCAGGTTGTGACGTTCCTCGCACGTAATAACATCCAAATCACCATCCTGGTCCAAGTCAAATAGTCTCACCAAGTCAAACTTAATTCCATCTGGGCCGCTGATATCTGATGAGACCCACGTCACGCGACCGTTTACGCGTTCTTGACGTAGCCAGGTTACTCCACTCAATCTGGGATCACCGCTCGGCTCCGTGGAATGGACGATATCGTTAAAACCATCTTGATTTAAATCACCAATGGCGACACCTTTGCCCTTTGGTATCCCGTGTGGATTGGCAATCGACGTGTGAGACCACCTATTGGTGGTCTTTCCGTTTAATAATTCCTGAGACAGCACCAACATTTTTGATTGATGTGTGGCCACAACAACCTCACTCTGACGGTCCCCGTCGAGATCGGCAATATCTAGAAACATCACTTCGTTTTCCCTGCCGCCGATGTTATGGACTGGCCATTTGTCAGCCACAGGATTCGAAGGAACCTCTAGCCACTTGACGCCACGTGTCATTCCCCGTCTATCAGACAACAAGAGATCGTGTTGACCATCTGCGTTCATATCTGCCAATCGTAAAGACATAATCCATCCGGCTGGAATGATATGGTGCAGTTTCCATTCGTCGAGTTTTCGCGGGTCTTCTGGAGATTCCAGCCAGCTGACCGATGCATTTACACCTTTAGAACCAACGATCAGATCTGTACCGGCGTGGCCGTCGACTTGCATGGACACAGCAAACATCCACATTTGCTCACCGACGGTACATGGAATCTGCTCGGTCTTCCATTGCGATGCATCAAGATAGTCACTGGTCCGCTTGGGTGCCCAATGCACTTGAATCGTGCGCTGAGTTCCTTCGCAGCAACTAACTACATCAACATGGCCATCGTGATCCAAATCGACAAATATCGCATCCTCCGGTGACGTCACCATACCGACCGTAACCGACGGCCAGCGTTGAGTGACTTTTTTGGGGCCTGGGTGCAGATAGACTCTGATTTGACCGCCTTCTTCCCAAGGGACGACCAGATCCGGTAGCCCGTCACCATTTACATCTTGAAGCTTTGCACCATCAGCACCCTCCGAGGATGTATCAACTGTATGACGAGGCCAAGGCATTTCCGCATGGGCTGCCGACCCCATGAAAATAAAACCGAGAACCAGAACGTTGATACGGGTCACAACAGCCATCCCTTCTGTTACTCAGGAATTTGAGCTGGTGGCATTGGAAACTTACGAATACGGCTGTAACGAATATAGGACTCCCAAACGTCGCCATTCTCATACATGCGAGGATCATCGGTACTTTTGAGAAACTCATTCATATCGGCCACCATTCGTTCGCGGATCCGTTTCACTCGAGGGCTTTTAATCAGTTCTCGCATACACTCTGGATCGTCCTTGACATTAAACAATTGCCATTCGCCGCGTTTATCTACTGACCAATTCAGGTAAGGTCCCCATTTTCTGTCGTGCCTACTTTTAATCAGAAAAGTCAAGCTCGGACACGCATCAATATCGTGGTAACCACCGTGCGCCGGTCCCATCGAACCATCAGCATTGAGTTTGACAGGATCACCAGCAGGCCAGCGGTCAGGCTTGAAATTGTGAATGAGTAAATAATCTCCGGATCTCATGGCTCGCTGTGGGTACGTCCAGTTCATATAGCGAGATGACGAATGACGTTCACGACTACTGTATACCGCGTCTCTTTCCAACGCCGCCCCCTGCATGTGACCGATAAGTGAAATGCCCGTCATTTGTGGATGGATGTCCAGACCGGCCGCTTGAAGGAACGTAGGAGCTAAGTCCACAAAACTCACAAGCGCCTCGGACTGCTGATTTCCTTCTAACACCGACGGCCAACTGATGGCCATCGGTACGTGAATACCGTATTCGAAGCAATTGGCCTTGGCTCTTGGGAAGGCCATGCCGTTATCACTTGTCACGACAATGAGGGTGTTTTCAAACTCACCGGCATCTTTCAGGATCTGTATGATCCGTCCCAAATGCAGGTCAAAATGCTCAATCTCAAGATAATAATCAAGCATGTCCGACTGCACGACCGGATGATCCGGCAAGAATGCTGGTACTCCTGCATCATCGAGAGACTTACCGGATTTTAAGCCGGCTCCATATTCAAACCCACGATGTGGTTCATGAGCTCCATACCAGAAACAGAATGGACGACCATCGGGCCGTTTGCTCAGAAAATCCTGAAAGTTACCAGCATAGTCTTTGTTTGAAATTCCTGAGAAAGGTGATTTTTCAGTCTTGGTATTAAAGCCCGGCCCAGCCGGATTCTCCGTGCGACCGCTGGCCTTGAAATTACCAGGACCCCATGGCTTTCCCGTATATCCAACCCAGTAGCCCGCCTGTTTCAGCAACTCGGGATAAACCGCATATTTGGACGGAAACGAACTGGCGTGGGTGCCTGCCTGTTCCAGTTGCCATGGGTAACGACCTGTTAACAACGAAGCACGAGAAGGACTGCATCCGGGTGAACCGGCATAAGCATTGTGAAACAACACACCTGTTGCCGCTATTTCATCGAACGATGGAGTAGACACTCCTTTGCAACCATACGCTGAGGCATGAGGAAACGACTGGTCATCAGAAATAGCCAATACGATGTTCGGCCGCTCGTTGGCATTGGCCATCGATTCCTGCGGAGCAACAGAAACCAGCCCCAACAACAGAAACAGTATCGATTTCATCAAAAACACCTTTGCATTTGTGGGACATCTCAAGCGAGTATCGTAGGAGATGCTAGTCCTTGCGATTGATTTGCGGAAAACGCCATCTTTCGGACGGGGCATATGCACCATCCATCTTTGCGACCAGTTCTTTCAAAAGATCCGGGTGATCAGCGGCCAAGTTCTTTTGTTCACCGAGATCGTCCGCAAGATTGTAAAGTCTCGGCTGTGAATTGAAGGGTTGATGGACCACCTTCCAATCACCAGCGCGAATTGCCCTCGCTCCTCCACGTTCGTAAAACGCCCAATACAGAAAGTCGTGCTCTTCTTGCTGGTCGCTATTACCGAGAACAGCCGGCAGGAAGGAAACTCCATCTGTATCGTCAGGAACATGGTCTTCAACACCGGCGATGTCGGCACAAGTCGCCATCAGATCCCAAAAGGCTCCTGCATGGGATGAAGTTGACCCTGCCTTCACGTTTCCGGGCCAACGCACGATCATCGGTACACGTATGCCGCCTTCACTAAGGTCTCGCTTAATCCCTTTCAATAGGCCATTGGAGTCATTGAAATCCGAGTTATTTCCACCTTCGCGATGTGGCCCGTTGTCGGATGTAAACATGACAATCGTGTTATCATCGATTCCGTGGTGCCGCAGTCGGTCGAGAATGGCGCCAACATCAGCATCCATCCGGGAAATCATCGCGGCGTGCCCCTTTTGAGCTTCGGGCCAGTCGAGATCTGTATAGATTCCATGGTCGGGGATCTCCATTCCTTTCTTCCCGGCTTCGTTATTGGCATGGGGAAGTGTCAACGCGTAATAGAGAAAAAACGGCTCATCTTTGTGGTCGTCTACAAATTGCAACGCCCGTGGTGCAATTAGATCCTGACTGTATTGTATTTTCTTCGATGCGACGCCCTGACCAAATTGGCCTTCGTTAGGTACAAGGTTTTTGAGTTTAACGCGATCTTCGTTATCGATAAGAAAGGTGGGATAGTAGTTATGTGCGTGATGTTGATCAAGGTACCCGAAAAAAGCGTCAAAGCCCTGACGTGTTGGTAACCCGGTAGATCCCTCATGTCCAAGTCCCCATTTACCAAACAACCCTGTCGCATAACCAGCTTTTTTTAATACTTCGGCAACCGTGATGTCATCGGGACGTAAATTATCCTTACCGTTACCCCGTATAAAACAGTGTCCGGTGTGATACCCTGTCATGAGTACACATCGGGACGGTGCACACACCGTTGACCCCGCATAGAAATCGGTAAAACGCATTCCTTCGACAGCCATCTGGTCGATGTGTGGAGTCTTGATGCGTTTTTGGCCGTAACACCCTAAATCGCCGTACCCAAGATCATCAGCCATAATGAATATGATGTTAGGAAGCTGATCAGCCCCCACTGCGGAGGTGAAAGGCACCGCAAACATGATGAAGACGAAGAGGCAAATACGTCGGGTTTTAGTTTGCATTTCAAGATTTCCTGACTTCACAGTTACGCGATTATGCAGTTGCACAAACGAAAAACGTGCATCGTAGTAAATGCTGCACGCATCACTTATGATCTTAGTTGATCGATTCACATCAAAAAACAGCCCCAACAGGAGCAGCCAAATGTCAGCCCCAAAAAAACTCAACCGACGTGATGCCATCAAGGCAACGGCAGCAGCATCGACAATTGCTCTGGCCAGTCAAATTACGCCGATTGCATACGCAACCGCAAAAGAAGGGTGGATCAAGTTATTCAATGGCAAGAATCTGGATGGCTGGCATATCAATCCTGAAAAAATTGGTCACGGAACCGGCGGTCAGTGGGCTGTAGAGAAGGGCACGATCGCCGGCCAGCAGGATCCTCCCGGGTCGGGCAATGGGGGCATATTGCTTACTGATAAGAAATTCGGCGACTTCGAATTAAAAATTGGCATGAAACCGGATTGGGGAGTTTGCTCAGGACTATTTCTTCGCGGAAATGACCGTGGTGCCTGTTTCCAGATGATGGTTGACTATCACGACGCCGGAAATGTTGGACACATTTATGGCGAAGGAACAACCGGATTTAATACACGTACATTTGATATCAATGGTAAATACGACGGCAAAGAGTTGACGGGACTGATGACCGATAAGCACAAGGCTGCCAAAGATGTCGGCTTGATTTATTCGTGCACACCTGAAGAATTCGTTTCTGCTTGGAAGGTCAACGAGTGGAACATGGCTACTGTTAAAGTGCAGGGCGAATTCCCAAAAATCACTACCTGGGTCAATGATCTGAAAGTATGCGAGTTTGACGGCGAATCAAGTACGGCGGCGAACTACGACAAAGAAAAGATTAAGGGGATCTTGGGTACGAGCGGAAGTATTGCTGTCCAAGTGCACGGCGGTACTGGCTGGCCCAAGGGTGCAAAATGTCGTTGGAAGGACATCTCCATCCGACCACTTTAACGACGACCACGATAGCAACGACTTAAAACATGAGCATGATGCCTAACACGGGACATCATGGTATTGCAGTGCCCATTCTCGCATGTAGCGGACCTGAGTTGGTTCGACACGGTAGACGATGAGATTCGGGTTATCCGCTGAACCTAGGTAATGCTGTAGTAACGGATTGGATTCCCAGATTTCCTGCAGCAGTTCTGAATCCGTTTCTACAAATGCTCTGCCGGTTAATCGCACCTGATCATGGTTATCGTTGACGTAACACAATTCCACTTGAGGGTTGGCGGCTATCTCCAGCGTCTTGCGATATTGCTTCAAGTTGGCGATCCACACTGTAAAGCCACTTGTTCGCACCGGTGACACCGGTCGCAAGCGAGGTTGATCGTTATCGATCGTTGCCAAAACGGGAAAACGATCTTCGCTGACTACTTGCAAAGCAAGGGATGGAACTTCGTTTGGGTCGACCGGTGCAGGCTCAGGTTTGTTCACGGTAAGGGGCCTATCAGAGTGACGCTCTACTTGTCCTTGGATACCTTCAACTTGCCGTTCATCTTCATTTCATGGATTCGGGCAACATCCCACATGTAGCTATTTATACCTGGGTGTCCGGCAAGTGATTTATCTGCGGCGAGCTTAATATATTTTGCTGCTTCTTTCTCTTTGCCAGTCACCTCGTAAAACAAGCCCAGGTAAAGGTGCGCATAGAACAGGCGCCCTTTCAATGTCTCCTCAGACGGGTCGCCACGTTTTGCGTCCTTCAACACATCCTGTGGCGTGGCCGTTCCACGATACATCTCAAAGATTTTCATCATGGGGATACGAGGATCATTCTTGATTGGCAACATAACCTCACGCGATTTTTTCACGCCAACGTCAGGGGTCATGCAAAGGAAACGCCAAACCGAATTCTCGACATCGTTGTCATGAAACGTCTGGTAAAGTTCAAACTGATCTGCACCCCGCTTGAACTGATCAGCATAGTACATTGCGATTCCGCGTTCCCACTGACGCGATTCGATAGACGGCTTTAAACTCACGTACTTATCAAAATCCGCAACCGATTCTTTGATCCGCCCAAGCTGAAATCTCACTCTGCCGCGGTAGTAATATGCCACTGCCTGCTCAGCGTCGTGCTTAATGGCGGCATCAAGGTCCTCAATCGCACCTTTGAATTCCCTCGCACGAACGTGTGCCACAGCTCGTTGCATGGCGGCTTCAAAGGAATCATCTTCTGCAGCGATGGCCCGTTGTTGATTGGGGACCAGCACACAAATCGCAGTAGCAAACACCAGTAACGACACAAATGGGATCCTTAAGGTCGACTTCATTTTTCACCATTTTTTTGAGAACTAAATATTTAGGCCATTATGTCACAAGCTTACGCGTGATACTGAAATTGCACCGTCAAAACAGACTTGCACATCCAGTCCGTCTTCACGCTTTCGTTGATGATAATCAGCCGCATGTTTAAGCGCTGTCACACCGTCGGATTCCCCGACCAGCTCATAGCCGATTGGCAATGCATTTGTATCCAACCCGGTAAGACAAATATCAGGCTCGGCTTTTCCACATATGATTGGATCGGGGAAATTAACGTTCCAGTATCCGGATTCCGACGACGATGAAAACGTATCGCTATCTTCTAATATTTGCTGGATTACCATCGCTGCCCATTGCCCGGCCTGTTTCCAGTCAATTTGAGTAGATGACAAATGGTACTGCGAAAGTGCGATTGCATTGATGTCATGCATGACCGCTTCACGAGCTGCAGCCGTCGTACCTGACAAGTAGACGTCGCAGCCAAGGTTTGCACCGTGATTGATCCCTGCGAACACCCAATCCGGTTGAATGTCCAGTTGTGCAATTGCGACTCTCACGCAATCTGCAGGCGAACCACCAATTTGAAAACGATTATCGCCGACTGCTTCTAGAAGCAGCTTCCTGTCCGTTGTGGCTTGATGACTGCAACCGCTTTTTGGTTGATCGGGTGCCACCACGTACACTGCATCAAACAACTCGATACTCTTAACAGTCTGTACAAGCGCATTTATTCCACTTGCCTGGATTCCGTCATCATTTGTAACTAACGCTGTGGCCATTTTAAAATCGTCAGCTTTCACACTTTTTAAACGCGAGTTCGATTAATTCATAAAGTTGGTCAAGTGTGGTGCCATCGGCCAACAAGATCGGATGATGAAGCAAAACAGTCGATGCAACAGCTCGCTCGGCCTGCGTAAGCGGTGTTGGCTTACTACAGCGTCGATCGCTACGTGAGACAAATCCACGAAAGCCCTCAAATAGTGGAATCCCCAATTCCGCACAAACGTGTAAGAACTGACCGCGATCCACACTCGGGTCAAGCATCCATGCCAACTTATAAAACACATGCCTGTCTTGAGTTACGGGTACGGACGTCCAGGGAAGTGTGTCAAGCCTCGCTATCAATCTCTCCGCTGCAACCAGCCTCTTTTCGTTTTGTTCGTCAAGAACGTCTAATTGCGGACACACCACCGCCGCCTGCAATTCACTCATCGGAAAAGCGAGGTTTCCACGTTCTCCAAAGACCTTAATGCGTTGATGCACTTGTGCATCATTCGACAGGACGGCTCCGCCACGCCCGGCCGTAAGCAACTTACTTCCGCCGAAGCTGAGAACTGCGGCGTCTGCTTGTGTACCAAGCGTAAAGCCATTGGCCAAAGCACCAGGCGCCTGGCATACGTCTTCCAAAACAGCGACATTTTCCCTGTCGACAGCGGCAAACACCTCCTGAATCGGGCATATATCACCGTGCAAATGTGAACAGATCACCGCAGCGGTTTTTTCTGTAACAGCGGAACCCAGTTGTGAGGCATTCAATACCCAGCGACCTTGAACAACGTCGACCAATACGGGACGTGCGCCAATAGCCTCTATTGCACGAAAGTTTCCAGGAAAGTCATAAGCTGACAGTATGACTTCGTCATCCGGACCTACACCCAGGCCTCGCAGCGCCAATTCCACAGCAATCGTCCCTGAACTAGTCAGGGTCACTTGTTGAGCTGCGAATCGTTGAGACAAGCGGTCACACAGTTGCTCGCTCATCTCTCCGCTATATCGCCCCCAATCACCATTTTCATAAACGGTTGCAAGCGCAACACGTACTGCCTCACTTTCAAGTGGCCAGGTGGGAATATCCAACCGATGGTTGTTTTCAGCTGGCATTTCGCGTCTCTTGTAATGGATTTCCCGCACGTCGCTGCATGCGACACATCAGCGTGCGTAGTAAATACAGGCAATTATCGCTGCCCACCGACAGGACCATCTTCAGAACCTTCACTTCCGATTTGGTCCCGGAGTTTTGCAGCAAGCTCATACTCTTCGTTTTCAATGGCTTCTGTAAGTTGTTCGTGCAGCGTTCGTCCTACGTCATACTTGTTTCTTAAGAACTCTCGGAACTCGTTTAACTGCGCAACGAGTTCATCATCGTCATAGTACTCTTCCACATCATGCTCTTTGAAAAGAGAACGAATTCGATTTAACCCACCATCGATGCGCCGCATCGCTTCTTCCGCGCTCACATCGATCAATGCCGCAAGTGCGTCAGCACGGGTACGATGGTACAGAACAAACGGCCTGTATTGTTCATGAGAGACTGTCCACTGGTCATCCGGCGAGTGAACTTTGCAGAAGTCCATCAATCCAAGCGTGTGGTCTGCATCTCGCACGGCAAGCTCGTATCGCTCCAGATTCAACCAGCTAACGCGTCGGTGATAAAACTGCACGAATTCCCGATCAATTTCAGCACATTGTTCATCATCCAATTCCCAGTCAGATCCTTTGGACAATTCCTCTGCAATCAGGAAGTCATAAAAGGTATCGAACCCTTCTGGGTTTGTGCCATCCGGGCGGCCATCGACCTCCAATTGCAGTATCCCCATATCGATCCGCAACTGGATTAACTCCCGCCCGTCATCACCTTCACAAACACGAACGCTAACGTTTTCGGGATCATATTCCCAATCGCGAAACAGATCATCAATATACTTAATCATGCTTTCGAGTTTTCTAAAAGATTAAATACCTTTTTTAGCGAAGTTGAATCCACCATCGTCCATGACTCCCCATTATAGTGCAATTACGGAATTTCTGCCGCTAGGTGTCATTGCGCCAGCGACGGTCTTTTTTCTTTTGGCTGTTCTTTTTCTTGCTATCCAATCGACGCCGTTTGCTCGCACGTGTCGGACGAGTCGGCTTTCTTTTCTTGGGTTGCTTCAGGCATCCGCCAATGATCTCCAGAAGTTTATCAAGACAGTTTTGTCTGTTTCGAGCCTGCTCGCGTGACTCCTGATTGGAAATAAGCAATTGCCCGTCGCTGTTGATGCGATTGCCGTGTTCTTTCCGGATACGCAGTTTAAGTGCCACAGGAAGCACTGTGGTATTTTCCAGATCAAAAGCTAGCAGGGCCTTTGTGTTTACCTTATTTACGTTTTGTCCTCCGGGTCCACTGCTGCGTGCAAACGTAAACCTCAGATCTTCATCCGGGATTTCGATTTTAGCTGTCACACGAAGGGGCATAAGAAAAAACCAATCAATTGGCCATCAACGTCTCTGGATAATTTGAAACCTTCAGCAGTATCAGTATGATTGAATTGCCTAAACAGTATACAAAACATGCCAACTGTCCTACCGTTTGGTAACCACTGTTTATTGCTGATGACATTGATTGATCTGTGAGAGTAACAAATGAGTAACGCTTATATAAAACGCCTAGCACTTTTTTCGTGCCTGTTGCTTGCAGCAATTGCCTGTGGTTGCAATTCCGAATCAACAACCGCAAACGCTGAGGATGCACCTGTAAAACTCGATGCGCAAAGTGTGCAGATTGCCGCGGCGTTACAGGATGACAAGAAACAATCAGAGGAAATGCTTACGGACATTTCCAAACGCAAAGTCGGTACTGACTGGCCTCACTTTCTCGGCGTGAACCGGGATAGCAAGTCGACTGAAACGGGAATACTCACGGAGTGGCCAAACAAAGGTCTCAAAGTAATCTGGGAAATGGAACTTGGACCAAGCTATGGCATCGGTTCTATTGCTAAGGGCCGCTATTACCAATTCGACCGCGTCGACGATGAAGAAGTACTCTACTGCCTGAATGCAGAAACGGGGAAGGTACTTTGGAAAGAAAGCTATGAAGAACAGTACACCGACCTGTACGGCTACGATAGCGGACCACGATGTTCACCAATCATCGATGGCAACCGAGTTTATACCCTTGGTGTCGCCGGCAAGCTAAGGTGTTACAACGCCACTGACGGTGAGCTAATTTGGCATCGGGATACGACCAAGGAATTTGGTGTCATACAAAACTTCTTTGGCGTCGGCAGTACACCAGCCATCGAAGGGGATTTGTTGATTGCCATGATTGGTGGCAGTCCGGCGGCAGATGCAAGTTTACCACCGGGTGCTCTGGACCAGGTATCCGGAGATGGTAGCGGTATCGTTGCATTTGACAAATTCTCCGGTGAAATTAAATATAAAATCTCCGATGAACTGGCCAGCTACGCAAGCATCCAACTGGCCACGATCGACGACCAGCGTTGGGGATTCTCTTTTTCCCGCGGCGGGCTCATTGGATTTTCTCCAACATCCGGAAAGGTTCATTTTCAATTCCCGTGGCGTGCTCGGACTCTCGAAAGCGTCAATGCCAGCACGCCCGTAGTCATCAAAAACCAGATCTTCATAAGTGAAACCTACGGTCCGGGAAGCACATTACTCTCAGTCAAAGACAATAAGTATGAAATTGATTGGCAGGACATCGATCGCACACGGGACAAAATCATGCAAACTCACTGGAATACAACTGTTCACGTTGACGGTTACCTGTACGGTTGCAGCGGGCGACACACGCAAAATGCTGAACTACGCTGCGTTGAGTTGGCAACCGGTAATGTGATGTGGAGCGTACCGGATTTAACACGCTGTTCACTCACTTATGTTGATGGTCACTTTGTAGTGCTCGGCGAATACGGCCACATGTTTATGTTTAAACCAAATCCGAAAGAGTTCGTACCGGTCACGGGTGATGCCGTTAAACAAGGCGATGACGTATTACTTCCTCTGCGGCCAACTCATGACTTGCGATATCCATGTTGGGCAGCTCCGGTCATTTCTCATGGATTAATGTACGTAAGAGGCAAGGGCAGTGTTATGTGCCTGGAATTAATCCCCGAAAAAGGATAGGGACTGTTATGACTGCGCCACACGATCAAAAAGTCCGCGTGTGAAGTCAATGGAACTTCGAATTACCTCGTCGTAATCCGTAAGCTCAATTTCCTGTCCTAACAGTTTTACATCCATGGGCCCTTCGAATCCGCTCTCGATTAATCGCTGTGTGATTAATTCAAGTGGAATGATTCCGTTTCCAAGCAAACACCGCTCGTGCTCATCCGTTGGTGGTTGATAAGTATCGCCTATATGAACGACGGACAGATGCTGTACCAGATCTGAAATGAGTGGATACATGTGAGGTTCCTGACCCCAGTGATACAGGTCGATTGCCATCTTCAGCATCGGATCCCGAAGTCTCTGTACGAGATCAAGTACCATTTCAAGTTCGGTAAGAAACGTCCAACCGCTGGCAGCATTGGGGTGCATAACTTCAACCGCCAATTCAATCCCGTGAGTACGCGCTGTGGGTAATAGCTGCTCGATAGCCATCATAAAAAGCCTGCGAGCATGATTCCGCGTGTGACCGCCGCGAGCTCCCGAGTAAACCGTCAGTGATTTGGCCTGAAGTAACGCTGCAAGTTCAATGGATCGCTCAGCGTCCTCAACCGCTTCCTGGAATGATCGGCCGTCATCGCCGGTAAACCCACCTGCCCACATCAAGGTTGCGACATCCATGTCAGTCTCAGCCAGCAGTTCAGCACCTTTTTCCTCACCATAATCGGAGACTTTATCCTGCCAGACACTCATGCACTGAACTCCATGCCTACGATAGGCCCGCACATCCTGATCAAATGTCCAACGATAGGTCGTTAGCTCGTTAATTGATAATTGCATGGCAAC
>Ga0163180_10000766_pt1 | contig 18542 bp, 7 predicted proteins | sample AtlANTMetagenome_2_FD_109647 | JGI IMG/M metagenome (GOLD analysis project Ga0163180, IMG submission 109647) | Marine eukaryotic phytoplankton communities from the Atlantic Ocean - Atlantic ANT 4 Metagenome | ecosystem: Environmental > Aquatic > Marine > Oceanic | place: North Atlantic Ocean...
CTCCTCCTCCTCCTCCTCCCCATCGATCGAACGAAAGCATTCTTCTTCAAAAACCTGTTGTGGGTCGTTTTTTCCGAAATAATTAAAAAAAAAACGAAAGTCGTCGATGTCTTTTTCGTCGTCCATAAGGAAGAACACACCACGTGTTGGTTGGTGTGTGTTTTTCAAACACACAAAATAATAATTGCCCTCTTAAAGTCCAATCCCGTTCTCTTCAATCCACAACGCTCTTTGAATAATACACACCGTATTACACGTTTCAAACCGGTTGGTTCTCTCTCGGTTCGTCCTCTTTGGTAGCTGTATATCGGTTTGGACGCGATGAAGAAGGGTGGTGGTTCCTCCCCTCGAAAGGGAAGGAAAGGCGAGAGAGGAGGAGGAGGAGAAGAGATGTCCTTCGCGGAGGCGTGCCGAGTGTTACATCTGGACCCGAGAGAAGCGTCGAGCGACCCGAACGCGGTGCGATCCGCGTATAAGAAGATGGCGCTGGAGTGTCGCCCGGACGACACCACCACCGCGAAGAGCAACACCACCACCAACACGACGGGGAAGAAGAGCAACAGCAGCAGCAACAAAACGTCGTCGTCGTCGACGCGCACGAGGGAAGAGTTCGAGAAGAAGTTCAGGCAAGTCGTGCGCGCGTACGACGCGTTGACGAGACGGGAGGAGGATTCGGAGGCGGATGAAGATTCGGAGAATTCCTCGCATTCGGACGACGACTTTGACGATTTCGGAGGCCCAAATGGAGATTTCGACGGGGTGTTTAAGAGCCCGGAAGACATGAGAGACTTCGCGGCGAACTTTTTCGAATCGTTCTTCTTCGGCGGCGGGTTCGCGCAAGGGAGCAACGGGCCATCATCGAGGAGGCATTCGAGGAAGCGACGATCTACCAACGCTTCCGGAGGACCAATTATTAAAGAAGTCGACGAAGACGGGGAGGAATATTCGGAGGACGACTCAGACGACGAGGATTACGACGACGACTATGGTAATACCGAGGACGACTCGGACGACGACGACTATGGGAGCCATTCGGACGATTACGATTCGGAGAGAGACGGGTCGGATTCGTATTCTGACGACGAGGACGGGTACGCCTACGCGGATTTGAGAAAGTTTTTCGGTAAACCACCTCCTGGATGGTCGAGCAAAATGGCCGCGCACATGCAAGCGAGCGCTGAAGCGATGGGAGATAAGAAGATGAGCTCGAAGAGCGCACAAGGTATGTTTGACGAGCTAAGGTCGGGAAGTCGAAATAGCGGTAACAACGCGAATAGCGGCAGGTCGAGTAGATATTCCGGAGGGAGAAGCAGCGGACGTAGAGGCGATAGCGGCGGCGATGGTAAACGTTGGTTTGACCCCGATGGACCTGAGTTTGGACAGAGAAGCAATCGAGGCGATGGACGAGGTGGACGTAGAGGCGATAAAAACAACAACGGCTCGTTTAGAAGATCGCACAACGATAACCCGAACAATCGAGATTACGACGACCAAGACGACGACCAATTGTTTGAACACTTGGAGAAGATGAGGAAAGAAGCAGCAAAGTACGCCGCGGAAATTGCCAAGAAAGAAAACGAGAGAAGAAGAGCATCAGCGCCGTTAGAAAAGCTGCAAAGGCCTACGTTAGTTTCGAGATCTGATAATACCATCACTTTGAACGTATATCGACACAAGTCGGGAGGGACGTTGCCGCCAGATAGATGCTGGGAACTGAGTTTAAAAAAGCAAGGCGATAGAGAATTTACGGTATATGCCGCGGTGAGAGGTAACCCAGTGGTGACCGTGTCCGATTTAGTGCCTGGAACGCGATACTCGTTCAAAGCTAGAGTCGGTCGCGTGTCCTCGGAGAAGGATGGCGAAGACGGCGATACAAAGTCTAAATCTACCATGGATGTTCTCTCGGAAACTGTTTTTTCATCTTTGCGAGATGGATCGGGTAGTATGAAAGGCGTGGAGATTATTTCAGAAAAAGATGTCTCGGAATGGGGAGATTATTCCATAGAATCTGCGTATGCGACTTCTGGGACAGCGCCGAAGGAAACGAGTAAGAAACACGCCGAAGAAGAGAAGGCTGCTCAAGAAGCGAACGTTTCAGCTCCTGGTCAAGGTAAGAAAGCGAAGAAAAAGCAAGCGCAGAAGGAAAAGTCAGAACAGGAAGCTTTGAATAAGAAACACGCGGAAGATGATGCTGCAAAAGCTATCGACGAGGCGCAGCAAAGACGCGAGGCGTTGAAGAAAGCGATGGAAGAAGCCGCGGAAAGAGAAATGGCAGAAATGAACGCCATTAAAGAGAAACTCGCGAAGAAAGACGCCGCTCAGAGCACTAACACTTCCGTGTCCTCGCAGACGAACAACCCAAACGCTGCTGCTTCGTCGACTTTGTCCAAGAAAGCCGTGCAGAGACAGAAGAAGAAAGAGAAAGCGGCTGCGGCTGCGGCCGCCGCGGAAGAGGTTGAATCGGACGAAGCCATGGCGAGACGTTTGCAACTGGAAGAGCAGCGCAGGTACGGTGAAACCGGTGCAGATGCACCGGCTGGCACTGGATTTCAGGTAGCTGGTGCGACTAAGGGTAGTAGTAAGGAGAACGCTGCGGAATCGTGGGCGGCCGCGCCAGCTATGCCGTTGCCAAAAGGACAGCAAAGATCGACGGCGCCTAGAGGGTATCCAGCTGCGCCTCAATCCGGATCCTACGAGGACCGCTTCGCGCCACCACCACCACCTGGTCCTCCACCACCTGGTCCTCCACCGTTTGGTTCGCCCACGCGAAAGATGGCACCGCCGCCGGTACCTCCGGGACCGCCGCCAGGAAGACCTCCCGTAGACGCGCAGCAATCGAGAGCAGACATAAAGCCTCCGCAGCAACCTCCGAGACAACGGCCGATGCAGTCATCACAGCAGGTACAACAACATGCTTCGCAACAGTCGCAGCAGCTTCAACAGCAGCAACAGCCGGGGCCGCCGACGTCTAACTATATGAATCTGTCCTCGTCGTCTTCGCAGCAACAGCAGCAACAGCAGCAAGTAGGTGTGAATCCGCTCAATGCGTATAGTAGTGGTTCTCAACAACAGCAGCAGCAGCAACCCCCGCAACCGCCGCCGCAACGTTGGAACGAAGGACCTTCGCTCCAGCAGCAGCAACGTCAACCGCAGCAGCAACAATTCGGTGCGCCATCGTCGTATCCGCAGCAACAGCAAATGAGCGGTAACGTTGCGAGCGTCGTCTCCGGTGTTGCCAACTTGGGCTTTGGTTCTTCCCAACAACAGCAGCAACAGCGTGCGCCATCGATGTTTGACCAGCCTTCGTATCAGCAGCAACAAACTTCCTCGGGATATGGGCAACAGCAGCATCCGTCTTACATGCAGCAAGAGCAACAGCGCGTGCAACCGACATCCTCCTGGGATCCGTTGATGGGTTCTTCCTCCTCACAACAACCGACAGTTTCGTCCGCTTTCGGCCAATCTCCGCCGCAAACTCAAGCCTCGCGAGGTCTCGGCGCTTTTGGCGATTATGGCGGCGCCTTTGGCGGCGGCGCGTTCGGAGGTGGAGGCATCGGCTCCATCGGTAGCTCTATTGGTGGTGTCGGCACCACCGCCTCGGTCGTGCAAACGCAAACGCAAGGCAATCCGGCGTCGCCTCGCACGCAGCAACAGCAACAAACCGACGGTCAGTTTTTGGAGAACCTGGACAATTTGTTCGATGATATGATTGGAGAATAGATACCTCTTTTTGCCGTTTCTGAGAGGGAATCACACTGTCACTGCTACCACTACTACTGCTACACATATATTTTTAATAACAACAGTACGAGAGAAAGAGAGAGAAAGAAAGAGAGAGCATGTACGTGTCGTCGCATACTGTAAGTTGTTTTTTTTACCGCCTTTTGTCGTCGCCCATTCGTAAATCGAATAATAATTAATAGTCGTCAGAAGAAGAACGCGCCGAAGACGATGTCTCAACCGTCGTCTGTTCAGGCCGTCTCGGGCGGGTCTTCGTCGTTGGCGACGTTGGACATCCTCTCTCCGTCTTCCACGGACACGTTCGAGATCGGTTGCGAGATATGCGTGACAGCGCGCGTGTCGTTTCCCGAGAAGTCGAGCGCGCGTTTTCAATCGCCTTCAACGAACGCGTACTTGTTCCCGAGATACCTGCGAGTGGAGATGGCAGACGCGTCCTCGTGGATGATATCGGCGGGGAGACGGTATAAACACGTCGGCAACGCACTCTTAGACGACGAGAGAGAGAGTAAAGCGACGTATTCCCTGAGGTTTAGCACCGGGGAGTTACAATCCGGGAGATATTTAATTCGATGTTTGTTACCTAAAGATTATTGGGAGAGTAAAGACGGAGAGAAATCGGGAGACGCGGAGGAAAAAGAAATGTTGATGAAGAAGAAAGAGATACAAAAGGCGTTACTGTTAGCATCGAAGAAAGAGATACAAGTGCAATTAGCGCCAACTTTAGAGTTTGTGAGAAGTGGTGCACACGACGTGACGTTTCGATGGAACGCGAATTCGCTTCCGCCGAATGTATACGAGAGCGTGTTAAGTTGTAGTAGTAGTGGTGGTTACGGTAATAAAGGAGGAGAGAGTGAAAATGGTAGCGGCGATGGTAGTAAAATCACTGGATGGAAGCTCGCTTTAGACGTGCAACCGGCGTTGAGAGATAACGAAAAACTTTCGGACGTTGTTTCGGACGCGTTCGTGTTTGCGGCGAAAGCTGGTCATTCTGTGTGGGTCGTGAAAGGGTCGCGAATTATGTACGAAATCGATATGCAAGAATTGATCCGTAGAGAAAAAGTAATATCGTTTCCACCGAGTCGGTCCGGATACGCCGTCGCATTAGCTGCGTTTAATTTGGATAATAACAATGACGAGAATTCCGAACCGGCGATGACGACCAGGCGAGTGTGGGTGAGCACAAACGGGTTGGAAGTTTCAGCGAGTTGCACGAAGGACGCAAGAGAAGTCATAGTTGGTGATGCAAAGTACGCACCGAAACGCGGAACTTCCGGGTCGGTTATTCAGGAAAAGATGCAAAAAATAGATTTGGAAAAACCGCCGGCGCCAGGTAAAGACGAGGCGTCCAAATTCGATAGACGACAAGATTGGGTGCCGAAACGTCAAAACACAGATGTTGGATCGTCGATAGCGACGACGTCTTTCGCGTCTACGTGGCAAAAAGAACGTGGAGTGAACGTGCTCGTGTTTCGTTTATCCGATGGTGCCATCGAGCACGACGTTACCTTCGATACAATTGGCTCGAAACGAACGGATTCAAATGCATCGAGGGCAGCCTGCGAAGCGTTGAAGTTGGCGTTTTCACCTTCTGATGGTGCCTTTGCAAAGTCTCGGGATGGGCAGCGTATATTAGGTGCGCGATTGGTTATTGTTACCACGTGCGGGAACTGGGCATCGAAGGCGGCGGAATCTGGAATATCGGATGCGTTGCGGGAGATTTTCGTCCATCGGTTCGGTGGCGACGTCTCACAGGCCTCGCGAGCTATTTCGGACGCCATTGCGGGAGATCCGAAAAACGCATCTGCACTTTGTATGACGGCTATGTGCGAGAACAGTAACGAGCCAAACGTTTTTACTTCTCGCTTCATCGACGCTGCAATCAATAGAGGCAAAGATAAAAAAGCATCGATAAAGATTCGATTCGCATTTACGAGTCCAGACGGATGGTTTCCGATGATGAGGAAGCTTGGGAATATTTGTGACGATGGGAAAGTATTTTTCAGCGGGATTGAAAGCACAGAACTTCTGGGCGCGGCGACGAGTCCGGTATCTCCGAGTCCGGCGTCCTCGAGTGGCCAATCGAATGCGGATGATAAAAGTCTGCAACCGTGGGAGATGTGTGGTGCATGGGCCGCGGAAAAGAAGGAGGAAGAGGAGAAGGTAAATGACGACGAGGCAGACAAAAGACAATCATATGAAGAAATCAATAAAGTCGAAGACGACATCGACCGCATTCTTTTTGAGCTTAACGCAGATTTAAACGGAGAAGAAGAAGAAACAGTGGTAGAAAAACGGAAACGAGAGCAAAGCCATAAAAAAATAGAAACTGAACGCCTTGAGTCGCTTAAGCTTCGCGCAGTCGTTGAAGCGATAGAGCCTTGCCTCTTTGCTGCGGCTGAAGATGAAGAAAGGAAAACAGGGAAGAGTACTCGCGCATGTGGAGAGCCTAAGTTTGTCAAGATTCAACCAAATTACTTGGTACAATCTGCACAGCTCGGTTTTGGCGGCGAATATTCGCACTCAAGCATATCGGCGACGCCATTATTTAAAACGCTAATTCATTTCGCACGACAACGCATGCGTCGTTTTCAGTGGAACGCGTTGAAAGAGAGCGAATCGAACGATGTGGCGAGTCAAGTTACACTTCGAATGGAGCACTGGATGCGAGAAATATCGAGAAAACGCGAGAGTGAGCATTCCACGAAGCTCGCGTGTGAGTTCATCGCAGCTGATGCGATTGAGTACCTTCGCGATCGGATTTTACATTTAATCGACGTTGATGGAAAATTAAGGGTTGCTACACATCAAGAAGATGCAAGAACATGCATCAGAACTCTTTCGGCGTTTTGTTTGCGAGATAACGGTGCGCATTTAGCCGAAGCGATTCGTCGGGACGCACTCGAAGCAATCTTGCGTTCATTTCTAGCTTCATGGAACGGATACTTAGGTGCGGATTTGGACACAACGCCGCTTCTAAAACTCGAACGTGTTGTAGAATGGCTTGCGGCGAACGACTTGAAAACTTGTAAAGTAATCATCGCCTCGACTTCCTCCTCGTTTATGTCCAAGAAACTTGCCGCAGAGACAGACCCGAAATCGAAACATCGTAGACGAAATTTGAGCTTTGCAGAAAGCACAGAGCTCTTCGAGATGAGTTGCATACGAGCAAATTTTCCAGCGTTGCCTGATCATGATGGTATCTTTGCCGCGCCTTTTCGAGTCATCGAGCTGGAAAAACCGACGGATAAGAAGTTCGATGGTTTGGTTCAATTACCTAGTAAGACGAAGAGTACGACAGGAAACGGGTCTGCACCCTTATCGCCTCTCGAATCGAAAGCACTTTCGAGATTAGATTCTGGATGGCACGGAGAAATAGATGCGAGAATACCGACGCCACTCGCCAAGCAAGCTTCGCCTATCGCCGAAGATTTTTCTGATTCCGAACGCGACTGGCAAGACGTCACCGGTGAACACTTGTTGAGCGAAATGAACGACGACGACGAGGTTAAAATGTCCACTTGGTATAAAGGTTCAGTGATTGCCATCAAAGCGAAGCGCAACGATTGGGGTTCATTTTGTGAAATTTTGCGACAAGCGCCGCGATTGACATGGTTACTTCAAAACGCAGGCGTGAAAGCAGTCTTTTTCGTGTGGCCGAAAAGCACGGGCGAGGACGGTACGCGGGAATTATTTCAACCCCTCATCGCGAATCCAAACTTTGAAACCGCAGAGCTGCACATTCCAGTATTTGTCATTCCCGAAGACGACTTCGCGCGAAGCTATGATGGTGCAAAAGCAGAAAGCCGTCGACGTCATCAACTCTTTGGCGAAGACTGCGTGATTCGCATCGACGTCCCCTCTTTGGATGAGTGCGAAGACGGGAGCACGAATCAAGTAGCCCGCAGGTTACGCAACGTACTTCTTTTAGCATTGAAAGACCGTGGCACGCGCGAAGAACTTGCATTAAGTACGAAGATCCCGCCGGAGGGCGGTGTCGTCGACGGTCGTTGTTATAATCCGTGGAACAACCCTCTCTCATCAAAAGGGGATTCCCGTGTGTCGTCTATGGACATGTTTGATCCGCAATCCGCGAGAAAGTTTCGCAAATGGCGCGTCGCCCAACGTATCGTCAACGCGTTAGGCTCGGAAGATTTAGGCATTCGCGCTGAAGCGTACGATTTAGACGAATCGGAAACTACGCCGGTGCGGGTACTTTGCATGGATGGCGGAGGAATGAGAGGATACGTCACAGTTGCCATTCTCAAGCGCATCTTGGAAGCCACTGGCGCATGGTGCGTCGGTGAAGTGTTCGATTTAATTGTAGGTACTTCCACTGGTGGTATTATTGCTTTAGGCGCTGGTCTTTTGCGAATGACTGTCGACGAACTCGATTCATTATACGAACAAATGGCGCAAGAGGTCTTCAAACCAGATTCGTACGTCTCTTTGTTGACTAAAGGTCCCGGTCACGTGGCTGCAAAATCGTTCGAAAATGTGTTGCGTAACGTCCTCGGCGACGATGCAGACGAAGAAATGTTTTCCATCGGTGCACATCAAAGGTGGTTTCGTTCTGCTGTACCTTCACCGAGAGTCGTTTTAGTATCCTCGTTAGTTTCGAGAAACCCGAGTTCATTGTACATGCACCGATCCTATCGCCGCGAAAATCATTCGCCATCAGCCGTGGTTGACGCATCCACCTCAGGCGTACTGAAGAAAAAGTCCGAATTAGATTACGCCGGTGATTGCAGAATTGGCATAACTGCGGCACTACGAGCGACAACAGCGGCGCCGTGGTACATGGAAGAACTGATTTGCGAAAAAGAACTCGGATATGGAAGCGTCGAGATGAGCGAGAAACTGAGCTCTGTTTCTTCTTCCTCGACATCTTCTGGAGCTACAACGGCCACAGCTATTGCCGCTACGTCCACCTCCTCCGCCGAGCTCCAGCATAAATCTCCATCTTCTTCTAGTTTGGGTCCAAGCGACATGCTAAACGACAACGACAACGACCTCAACGATGACGACCTCGACACCGACACGGAAAAAGCCAAAGCCAAAGCCAAACGAGGCCAACTTCACGGCGACAGCTTGAATAAACTCTCACCACTCGAAAGCTCCCGAGCTCAACTTCGGTTCATCGATGGCGCCATCTCGTGCAACAACCCTGCTGCTGCTGCTGTGTTCGAAGCCAAACGCATCTTCAACCCGAAACGACCTCTCATTCTCTGTTCCGTGGGCACGGGCTATCCTATCGCCCGTGATGTTCCCGCCACTTACGGCGCATCCTGGGTCACCAACGTCGTCAACGCCACTTGTGACGTCGTTCAAGTTGACACGACTATCAGACACGTTCTAGACGCTGACAAAGACGAATATTTCCGATTCCAGCCGCAAGGCGAAATTTTCAGCTGCGCACTCAACGACACGAGGAAAGAAACGGAGAAAAAATTGAAGCGAACCACTTTGAAATACGTCAACGATGATGTCGTGCAGAGAAAAGAAATCCAACGGCTGGCGATGTTATTGAAGAAACCCAGGACGTTGAAGTAGACTAGACTGTATGTTAGTTAGATTTTAGAGAGCATTGTAGTACTATCAGAGACATTTTTTTTCTCGCAATATTCTCACAAACCTTTGAATTATCCGTTTAGAGAAGGAGGAATTTTTTTCCAACGTTACATTACATTTTGAGTGCACGCGCATCACAAACACGCCATGACGCAGATACGCGCGCGAACGACGACCAAAACGACGACAACGACGACAACGAAGAAGAAGAAGAAGATGCACTAAAGAGCGCGCTCGACGGATATAACACGTCATGTTCGCTCTCTTCCGCCAAGGCTCTATCCGGCCTAAAAATCAGAACAAAATCCGCCCACTTCCCATGTCGTACCCGAGACAAACATCAAACACGAACTCCATCTACGCGTTACTGTCTTGGCGAGGATTACTGTTGACGGGTTCCGCGAACGGAGAAATCAATGTTTGGGACCCGTACACGGCGCAATTAGTGCAGGAATTACGCGGACACGAAGAAGCGGTGTCGTCCTTGTGCGCGTTCGAAGATGATTATGTCGCCAGTGGAAGTTGGGATGGGACGGTACGAGTGTGGGATACGAGTTTAGCACAAGCGGTTGCGGTGTTAACTGGACACAGGAAACCAATAAGTTCCTTAGTTTCCACTATAAGTGGGAGTTTGTTGTGCTCTGGGAGTTGGGACGGGACCGTTCAATGTTGGAACGTACGAGCGGATCGGATACAGTTTACGTTGAACTCGAATGGTGGAAGTGCGGTGAATTGCATGACGTTTTTTCGGGACGAGAGCATGCTCGTGGTCGGGTGTGGAGATGGCGTTTTGAGAGTCTATTCGACGCAAAATGGACAGAAGATGAAAGACTTGAGAGGAGGGCATCAAGATACGGTGAGGGCGGTGGCGACGTTTACGAACAATAATGAGCACGTGTTTAGCGCCGGGAAAGATGGGAAAATTTTCGCGTGGAATGTAGATCGAGGGACGGCGACGAATATTGTCGGTTCGGATGTGGCGTCGTCTTCATCTTTGGGCTTAGATGGATCTGGTGCAATGAATAGTAGTAGTAATAGTAGTAGTAGTTACGTCGCACACGATGGAGGGTGTTGCGCTTTGCAAGAGTGCGGTAGCGGAAAATTAGCCTCGGCCGGGTACGACGGATCCGTGAAAATCTGGGACCCGGATTCGCGCTTGTTCGTAGCTCAGTTGGACGCGCACGTCGGCGAGAAAGTCTGGGCGTTATCGTACGACGAGAGAATGTTACAGTTGTTCTCTTCTGGCGATAAGAATATTTTCGCCTGGGATGCCGCGACGGCGTTTGAGGAAGAGGAAGACAGCAGAGACGCGTCTGAAATCGACGTCGAAGGTAGGAGCATGTCAGTAGCGTCCAGGTCGACATCGAGAGCGGATTTGCCCAGAGTCATGTCAAACGTTTCGAATTCATCTGGTGGGTCGGGAAGTTTAGCGAATTTACATGTCCATCCGAACTTTGCGGCGAACACGAGTGGCAGTAATTCGTTGCAAGGCTCTTACCAGAGTCTCTCGAATTTGGGAGGAGTGCACTCCAGGTCCGCGTCGGTCAGCAGACGCGAGTCGGCGACAGATCTGAGTGGCATAGTCGTCTCTGCAGATGCCAGTGGATATAACTCGCAATCGTCGCAACCGAGTTCGGCGACGAAATCGGGGAGACGGATGAAAAAGTCAGAGGTCTTGAGAATGGAGTTGGAATCGGCGAACGTGCAGTTGGAATCATATGCGAAAGCGTACGAGGATCAAGTGCAAAGGTATAAAGAAAGCGAAAGTGCGAACGAAACCTTACGCAAACGCATTACCGAACAGATTGCAAAACTTGCAGATGTAGAGAAAAGTAAGCAGGAATTGGAGGCACAGCAGGGCGCGTTGTTTGAAGAGAAAAAAGCGCAGTTGCGAAGCGAGTTCGAGCAAGAGAAATCTACAGCTTTGGATGCAATGGAGAAGGAATCGAAAGCACGGTTTGAAGTCACGACTCGAGAGAGAGAAGAGCTCATTGCGAAACAGCGAGAGGAGTTGGTGCAGTCTAACGAGATGTTGGAAAAAGAACGACAGGAAACGATTGCTCGACTCGAAGCTCTGGAAAGCGAGCACTCGAAGAGTAAGCTTGAAGCAGATTCGTTACGACAACTTAACGAACGCCTTTTGAAAGAGTACAAGAAAACCACCAAAGAAGAAGAAACGCATAATAATGAACAAGCGAACACGATTGCTTCGCTCGAAGATGAAATCGAGAGTCTGAAACGCGACGGAGCGCGATTTGAAAAAGATTCGAAAGAGGCGTACGATCAAATTGCCGCACGCAATGAAACGCTCAGCGCGGAGGTTTCTCGATTGAAAGGAACCCTGTTTGACGCGACGAAAACTATCGAAGCGTTGAAAAGAGACGTTGAAAGTACGAGTTTACAAACAAATACCACAAAGAGCGAATTGGAAGCGTCTTTTGCTGAACGAGAAAAGGCGTTGCGACTCGAGTTTGAAGCGAAAACAAGCGCACGTTTAGAATCTGTCGAGGTTGAAAAGTCAACTTTGGAAGAAAAACTCACGCTGCTTGAGGAAGCATTGAAAGATACGACGGAGAACATGCAAACAAAACTCGAAAAGGCTAACGTTGATCGAGAATCGGAAACGAATGCTTTGAAAGAAGCGCTTGGCGACGCGCTCCGAGCGAACGAAACTGCAAACGTAGAAGTTACCAATGCTCTGGTGGCGCGAAAAAATGCGGAAACGAAACTGGAGACGGAGGTGGCAAAGATGCAAGAACGTGAAAAACGTTTAAAATATGATTTGCAAACGAAACCAGACCCTGAGGTTGTGGCAGTTGCGGAGGAGGAGAATGCGGCGTTGCGTAAGCTCGACGGGGAGCAAAAAGAAAAAATTGCAAACTTAAAAGCCGAATATAAACGTGCGAATGAACGATTGCGCGAAGTTGAAGAAGAGGGGAGAAAAGAACGGCTAGAACTGGAATCTGCCGCGCGCAACCTCGAAAAGAACCTTGAAGAGGCGCGGGAAAAGTGGAAAGAAGAGATGAAGGAGAGCCAAGCATCTCTTCGCCAATATAAAGACCGATGGCAGAAAGCTGACAACGACGCACACATGTTACGTTCAGAGCTTGAAACCGTTCAAAAACGGCTCGAAGATGCCATTAAAAGTGTAAATTCAAAGGAAACGTCCATGGAATCAAGATATCGACAAGAGATTGAGCAGCTCGAACTTCAGGCGAAGACGCTCCAGCGCGAACTTCTCGATTCGAAAAATGAGACCGAAAATGCCTTGGAATCTGCCAGTCGCGCCAAAATGCAGCTCGCGGATGCAAAGGAAAAGTTTACAAAAGCCGTCTCCAAAGGAAAAGGATTCCAAGACCAAGTTTCTATGCTTCGCGAGACGCTCGAAGAGGTTGAAACTCGAAGTCGAGAGGTAGAGCGCGAAAAACGCAACGCCGAGGCGAAGAGAGAACGAACTTTACGAGATTTCGAAGATGCGGAATCCAGAGAAGCTCGCATGAAAGACGCCTTAAATCACGAAAAGAAGCGCACGGCGAGTTTGAAAGACGAACTCCGCGAAGCGACTGAGAATCTCGTCGAGTATGAAACCTTGCTCGAAGAAGAAACGAAAAAGCTCGGTGAAGTCGAAGCAAAAGTGAAAGCGGAGGAGTTGGCTATGGAGCGCGAACGCGCACATGCAAAAGACGCGAAGCGCAGGAACGATGAGATGAAAATTACCTTGAAAGTGGCGGAAAAAACTATTGAGGAGATTACAATTGAGCGAGACGAAGCGAGCGTGCGGTTGAAAGAAACGGAGGTGTTACTGGCTGAATCGGAGAAACACGTGGAAGACGCCGAGACGAGAGTACAAGAGGCTAAGCAGAGTCTCACGCAGCTCAAAGCGAGTTTAGATTTTGCAAATTCAAGATCGAAAGAACTCGAAGCGAAGCTGCTCGAAGCGGAAGAGCAGGATTCGCCGACGCGTTTATCGACGGCGGATTCTGCGAGAGAGGAATCTTTGAATAGAGCAGACGCTCTGGAGATGGAGTTAGGCGCGTCCAAGCGAGATTTGGCGGACGCTAATGAAAAGCTCAAAGACTCTCGAGAGAGAGTCGCGCAATTGGAAACGGAAATAAAGCGCAGAAACAAAGAGTACGTCACAGCCTTGGAAGAGGTTGAACGCTTGAAGTCAGCCGTGAATGAAGCCGAAATGAAGATTTCGGAACTGAAAATCGACATCGAGACGACGAGTAAGCTGCAAAAAGAACAACATGGTAACTCGAGTGCTCCAGTTCCGAACAAGTATGATGACGACGCGCAAACTGAGGATGAGAAAGACGCCGAAATTCGCCGAGTGCGTTGGCTTGAGCAACAACGTCTTCAAGCTGCGGAATCTCGAGCGCAGAATCTCGAAATTGAATTGCAGCAACTTCGCTCCGAGGCAGAAGCTGCTCGAGTTGCCGCATCGGAAGCGTGGGCGGTTGCATCTCAAGCGGGCGTTTCGCGACAGACTGGCGGCAGTGGCGGACCGGAGTCAATAGCGCCGTCCTCGCCCGGTGGACGCTCGAGTTTCCACCCGACAGCTTCGCGCAGCGAGTATCATTTTGGTGGCGGTCCGCATCATGCACAAGCGAATGACATCGCCTCGGCACTCGAGAAACAGAGGTACGAGATGAAAATAGACGCGTTGAAAGTTGATGTAGAACGGTTACGCCGCGACCGTGACCGCGCGCGTCGCGAACTCGAACGCGGAAAGGCGAACGCAAAAAATGCCGTCGCCCAAGTTGTCGAAAGACTGCGCGTGGAAGTGCACTCGCGCGCGATTGCAGAGAGAGAAAGAGACGTGTTACAATCCGATTTAAAACGCGCGATGCGTCAAGCGAACGATAAACTTGAGCAAAAGACGAGAGAAGCAGTGCAGGCGAACGAGGATTTCTTGGACGCCAAGAGAAAACTCGAAAAATTGAAGCTTGAAAAATCTTGTGTTTCTCGCGCGATGGAGGGATTGCATCAAACTCACGAAGATGCAGTCGGGAGCGCAGTCACAAACCCAACCTCTCCTCGTCCACCTCCCGGTACGAAAGCGGCGACGGCGTACGTCGCGAATCAACAGCACATTTCTTCTTCTCAGACGAACATTTTTGTAGTCACGAGCGAACACGTCAAAATCTTTGTCGGAATGGTACTCGCGGTGCTCTTAACCGCCAAGTTTTTACGTAGCGAAAATGTAAACGTCACTGCAGAATTTTAAACGCGAATTGATGTGGTCATACGTAATTCATGTGTTTTAGTAGTAGTAGTTATAGTAGCACTTTTATTACTTAGATGACCTTGTTGTACAACAAACAAACAATATGTAAATAAATAAACGACTATCTAACACGCTGGTAAAAGAAGATGCTTTCTATAATTAACACGTATATTTCAATCGCTTCGATGGATATCTCTCGCCGCTGACTGCGCGTTCGCCAATGAAATAATATCGCACACTTGCGTCCGCATCGGTCGACTCAACGCGTAAATAACCTGATCCGCTACGTCTTCTGCAATCATTGGATCAAACCCTCTGTACAAAGACGCCTCTGCATCTGCATCTCCCTTAAACCTCGTCATGGTAAAATCGGTCCTCACCGCTCCAGGGCTGATGCTCGACACTCTCACTTTCGAATTTCTCAAGTCATGTCTCGCTGACCGCGTGAACGCGTCCACGGCGTGCTTCGTCGCACAGTAGATACTTCCACCAATATACGCCTCGTGTCCTGCAATGCTCGAAATGTTCAATATATGTCCTCTATCTCTTTCTCTCATCCCACTTGCAAACGCTCTCGTAAACGCGACGACGCCCATGATATTCGTGTTCACCACCGTCATGGCATCCGCAATTGAATTCGTATCCACCGATTCCGTCCCTAGTGCCAGCCCAGCGTTATTGACTAAAATATCCACCTGGAATGGAATCTTTTCCGGTAACTTTAATATCTCCTCGCTCGTTAACTGACCCACGTCCAACCGCAGAGGAAAAATCTGCACGTCTGGATACATCGTTTCCAATTTATCCTTCAACTCCTTCAGCTTTTCTACGCGTCGCGCGACTACGCAGACATTCACACCACACTCCGCCAACCGTTCGACGATGGCCGATCCAATCCCAGCGGACGCGCCGGTGACTAACGCGCCTTGCCCTTGGAGCGAACAAAACTGCTTTTTCGCTTCCCCCCCAACGCACGTCGCCATCGGGTTCGTCAGCGCCGCGCGATTGGTCTTCGTTTCCGTCGTCACCATCGCGACAGGATCGTCTCCCCGGCACCAGCAACGCTCCCTGTGCGTCTCCCTCTCTCGCTTCCTTCGAGCGAGTGCTGTCGATGGACGTGAAAGCAGAAACGCTCTGTGAAGATTGTCTGGGGAAAAAAAGAGGAAGACACACGTCTTCCGTGTAGCGCGTTTTTAGGGTGTGTGTCCTTTACGCACTCGACGTAGTACGTACTCTCTGCTATGTTACACCGCGTTGTCGCCTAATACTACCTTTTTAGAAGACTCACTTCCTCATCTCTTTCATTTTATCCATGAACATTCCAACCACTCCTCCCGGATTTTCCATCCCTCCGTTCCCTTTCATCAACTCGTTCAAAGCGCCGACGACGCCTTTCGGCTCGTATTTATCCATCATCTTTTCAAATCTCGAGTCTTTTCTCAACGCGGCCACGTCCGCGTCGCTGCGTAAATATTTGAAGTCATCGAAGCCGTTTTCAATAGCTAAATTCAAACATTCCAAGCCGTCGTCCACTTCACCCATTTGCGCGAAACAACACGCTCGATTATAGTGCGCGGCCAAAATCTCCGCTTGCGAACTTTCTCTCTCCTGGAACCCGGCCGACGGCCCAGCCGGCGCGACTTTCGCCTTACGAAACCGAATAGGACCGGTGCCTGGTAACGTCAAAGCCGCTCGAAACGTCGCCTCGGCTTCTTGAAACTCTTTTTGTTTGTACAATTCCATCCCTTCTTTGATGCCTTCCGCCGTGGTCGACGCCGCTCGATTCGTATCTTCCTCCTCAAAATCCAAACTCTTCCCTTCATTTATCCTATCCCCGACCATTTGCGGCACCGAAGCGCCTTCCATGCCGACAATCTTCGCTAAATCCGCGTCCGAAAGCATTTGAACGTCTTCCACGTTCGCGACGATGTCGCTCGTTTGCACGAATACGGAATCGTCGTCGTTTCCTGCCGGTTCGTTCCACGTCAATGGGTCGGATGGATCGAAATTCGTATTTCGAGGTGTTGCGCCGAGTGGACGCTCCGCACGTCCTTTTCTCGCGTTGTTCGGGGAAGAAAAACGAGAGGGAACAACGCTCGAACAACAGGAGACGCGAAAGACGGAGGAGAAGAACATTATTATGGGCGTTTTTTTTCGTGCGAGTGCCGTCAACGCAAAGCGAGATGATGATGATGATATTGATGCGCTACGAACAAATCTTCTTCTTTTTTTATGTCGATTTTTCTTCTTTCTTTCTTTCGTTCACAACAAAACTACGTTACGATCCAAATACTTTTACGCCCAACATCATTTTTTCTCCCTCTCCTTGTTTGTGCCTCGGAGGTGGTGGTGCTGGTCTCGCACACGCATCAGTGACGACGTTCTCTTCCGTCTTCCTTTTTTCACTGTTTTGTCCCCTCTTTCTTCTCTCTCTCTCTCTCTTTTTTCTCGATGTATATGTAATATGGTTTGATGATAATAAATAAAGAACGCGCGATAGGCGTACCGGAGCGTTACGCGAACTCGCCGCACGCGCGCATCTCTCTTCTTCTTCTTCTTCTTCAATAATAATAATAATAATAACGATATTCTGCCGTAGATGTGCGCACAGATATCAGAAATTATCTGGTCAAGTACCCGAAGTAGGTGTATGTGGCCAAAAAGAGAGCCCACACTGGCCAGTCAAACGCTTGCGCCTTGTGGCAAATGTACACAAAGTATGCCATAGGGATGGCGTTCAATTGGCAAAACAACTTGGTCGCCTTTTGTGACGAGGACGCCGCGACCATTTTCCCAACGCCCCAACCAAAAGAAAACACGGCATAAATTTCTTTAAATTGGGAAAAGGACCTTTCCGTGATGCCCATCGCCGGTAAAACTGGCATCATGAGCTTCCCGAACGTTTCCCACGGCGCGAAGAGCGCCGCGAAGCCGTACGCGATCACCGTAAACGCGGAGAAGAAGAGGAACTTTTGCTGGTTCGTTTTCATCGAGAAATCAATCTTCGGCGTGGAAATTTTCGGGATGGGGAGGATAGATTTCTTCGAGCTCGAGGAGCGAGTGGACGTGCGTCTTGACGCGGCCATTTTTTCTCTCGGTTGGACTTAGTAAAGCTGGTTCCTATACGATAGCTGAATTGGTTCGTTCTGTGTCGAAGTCAATTTGGACAATGGACAAAAGTGAGTCTCGAAGTACACGCATTTGAGAACGATATGGGCGCACGTCCGACGAGAAAAAAAACACGAATCGCAGAGAGAAGAGAAAACCTCGTCGTCTCTCTTTCTGTCTCTTTCATCGCGCGCGCGCCACGTTTTGACCCCCACCAAAAACGGACACGTTGGTCACTGTCCAATTCTCTCTCGACTCCAATTCAAAACGGGCGGCGAATTCAAATCCAAATGCTCCAATTCGTGCGCGCGCGAATTGGAAATACCAACAGAATTTCGACGAGACACCACCCAAAGCGAAAAACAACAACAACAACAAAAGGAGGAGGACGAGAGAAAAGAGAGACGAGATCGAAAACGCACCTTCGCACGACGGTGTTGCGCGAGAGGACTGTGTCTTTTTTGTAGCGAGAATTAGAGAATTCAAAAGGGAGGAGGAGGAGGAGGAGGAAAAAACCCCTATGGATATAACGGAAAAAAAAAACGCCCCCCCCAAAAAAGAAAAGCAAACTCTTTGAAAATAATCACCTGTATGTACTTTTATCTACCTACTATATCGTACGTCGACTCATCTTAAACTCGTGTTGTGTTTACTTTTTTGTCGCTTTGTCTGAATATACAAGTACATTTATTTAATCAACACGTGTTTGTTTTATATTCTGTCTCTCTCTCTTTCTTTTCCCTATTTCTTTTGTCTGTGGCTCTTTCGCGTTTTATCGCTGGCGGCGGCGGCGTTATTGCATGGACCAGTCGGATGAGGAGTAGCCGCCTTCTCTGCCGCCTCGGGAAGAGTAGCCGCTGCGGTCTCGGGAAGAGTAGCCGCCGTCGCCTCGGGA
>Ga0163180_10000767_pt1 | contig 18528 bp, 23 predicted proteins | sample AtlANTMetagenome_2_FD_109647 | JGI IMG/M metagenome (GOLD analysis project Ga0163180, IMG submission 109647) | Marine eukaryotic phytoplankton communities from the Atlantic Ocean - Atlantic ANT 4 Metagenome | ecosystem: Environmental > Aquatic > Marine > Oceanic | place: North Atlantic Ocean...
AAGGCCCTGGTCCAAGAGGTGCTCATTGAAGTGCTGGGTGAGGCAGACCTTGAGGTTCTGACAGCCCCCACAATCAAGAGCGCCCGATCATCATGTTCACACGTAGACAGCCACAGAACCAGACAAGCTGATCCGCTGGGATCTGTATTCGGCATTGACAAGTAACCTCGGATCTCGTACAAACTGAACAAGTGTTCAACCTAACTGGAGACAATCATGGCAGATCGTCAGACTTCCAACCTTGACCTATCGACGCCCGACAAGGCGCGGAAAGCGATGCACGATCTGCGTGCTGAGCAGATCCGCCTCAAGAAGGCCAACCGCAATCTCATGGAGAACGCAGACAAGAAAGCTGCTGATCTCCTCGCGATTCAAAAGCGCGTCAGCGAGATGGAGAACCGCCCTGGTGGATCTACTACATCAAGCAACGCCTCACTGCAGAAGTACTGCCGCCCTGATGGGTCTGTACGCTTGAAGGGTGAGCAGACACGCGACAAGGCATTCATGCCTGGCCTTCTTCAAGATGCTCCAGTCTGTGACTGGCAGGAAGAACTGCAGAGCGCTGTGAGTGACTACACACTGGTCAAGAACCTCAGTGGCCGTGGAGGCGCTCCCAAGTGCCTAGCACGTGTGCGTGAGATCGCACGGAAGGCCCCTGTGGAAGTTCAACGAATCTTCGCGGATGCGTCTGGCGTAGGTGCTGAGTGGATCCCTGATGAGATGCTGCCAGCGCTTGAGCGCAACCTGACAGCAGAACGTCGCGTTGCTGCAGCATTCGACACCATGCAGCTTCCAAACTCCACCACCCTGCTTCCATACTTGAGCACTGGCTTCCGGCCTTACATCAAGGCAGCAGCCACATCGGATGACCCTGCACAGTACACCAGCAGCAGCATGGTGACAGAGCAGCGCACCATCTCAGCAACTGGCTTTGCTGTACGGGCTCAGGTCTCAGACGATGCAGATGAGGACTCAATCATTGCAGTCCTTCCAACTGTACGGTCAGAACTGATCAGCGCCCTGGTCGATGGTGAGGAAGATGCCATCATCAACGGTGACACTGGAAACAGTGATACATCCGGCGTCCACATTGATGACGCTTCAGGGGCCCTGGCCTCTTGGAATATTCGCGGGCGATGGGGCGCTTCTGGCCTTGGCGGGTCTGCCGACCATAGGCGGGCCTGGATTGGATTGCGGGCGCGCGCTTATGACGTGAGCAGCACTGAGAACCGCGCAACCTTTGACGCTGACACGTTGCTTGATGACCGCTCCAACTTGGACAGCCCACATGGTGTGGCAGGATCTCTGATCTTGATCACCTCACCAGAGGCTTACTTCAAGCATCTCCTGGCTATGGATCAAGTCCAGACAATGGAGAAATACCCACAGCCAACGATCGTCAGTGGTCAGCTAGGCCAGGTGTATGGGATGCCCATCATCATCAGTGAGTTCATGGGTGGAGATCTGAACGCATCAGGTAAGTTCACCAACTCTGGTGCTACTTCAGGCATGCTGATGGTCAACCGTGATCGCTTCAAGATCGGAGCGCTTCGTGGTGCTCAGATCGAGGTCGACAAGGACATCACACGCGGAACACACCAGATGGTGGCGACCGTGCGAGAGGCCTTCTTCACCGTCGATGATAGCTCCAAGAAGAACCTCAAGTACCTCTTCAACCTCTAGGAGTTCCCCATGTCAGTTCAAGAAACATGTTCAGTATCAGTTGAGTCTGGAACCGTTACAGCGGCATCAGCAACGATTGGAATCTGCCACGGTCAGTCAGGTGAGTGGAAACTCACTGGACTCACTATGGTTCCACAGGTGTTGTTAGCTGCAGACGGATCTAACAAGTATGTGATCTCTGCTACCCAAGGCAGTGACAGTGTTGTCACCAGCTTGGACAGCAGCAGCACAGCACATGCGGCTCAGGTCGCTCAGGCATTTACAATCACAGGCACTGCAGGCGCAGCGCTTGAGTTTGGCGCCACAGACGTGCTGAAGATCACCTTCACAGAGACCGGGACAGCATCAGCAAATTGCACCTTTGTTGCTGCCTTTGAACGGTGTCGCGTCTGATGCCTGTAGTTCGCCACCTTGAGGGCTCTGCCTGGACCGTCTACAATGGCGGTTCAGAGTGCAAGGGCTTTGCTCAGGGTGAAGAGCGTGAAATGACCAGGGAGCTAGCTGACTACCTTATCAGCACGTTCCCTGGTCACTTCAAGATCGTGAGTGACAAGGCAGCCAAGGGTGCAGCAGTAGCAGCGCCTGAGAAGACTGCAGCAATGAAAGCACCCGCCAAGCGCAAGGCACCAGCCAAGAAGGCCCCGGCTAAGAAGGCACCAGCCAAGCGCAAAGCGCCAGCCAAGAAGGGCAAGTCATGAAGCTGAAATCGACACGATATGGAACATGGCCAGCCTGGTCACACTGGGCAGCCGGTGAGGTGCGTGAGATCAAGGTTGAGGATGGTGTTGAGATTCCATCCTGGCTGGTTGAGGTCAAGGCCAAGGCACCCGCCAAGAAGGCAAAAAAGAAAGCCGATCCAGAGGGGTGAACCATGGCTGTGGTCACTGCTGCTGAGGCTAGAGCCTACATCCCCACGCTGTCTGGTGATGGCGAAGACGCCACGCTGAACACGTTGATCAGCCGCTTTGACGCTGTGGCTGCTGGCTTCATGGGCTACCCCAAGCAAAGCAGTGGTGCTGTGAGCATGGAATCTGGCACCTATGTCGAGCACCTGGACGGCCCCGGTGGGCGTGAGCTTACCGTCACAGCCAAGCCGGTGGTCAGCATCACCTCTGTCTATGATGATCCTGATCTTGACTACACTGACAGCGCTGATCTGATAGCGGCCTCTGATTATACGCTCTATGGGCATGAGGGGCGCGTGGTGCTTGACTACAACGCCACCGACGCATCATGGTCCGTGGGCAACAGGCACATCAAGATCACCTATGTGGCTGGCTATACTGGGGGCACAATGCCTAAAGCTATCCAGCACGCTGCCTGTCTGCAGGTGGCTCACTGGTATCAGGGGCGCTCTCACATTGGGCGCACCAATCTATCAAGCCAGGGCCAGACAGTGGCACTGCAGACTCTTGAGCTTCTGCCAGAAGTGAAAAAGGCTCTGCAGCCGTACGTGCTCGCCACCTCATGGGTGGGCTGATGAGCAGGGACATGACACTTGAAGAGATGGCGCAGACACTTCGGACGTACTCCAGGGGCCAGCTTCTCAGCGCCTTGCACAAAAGAGCGCTCAAGTATGCAGCGCAGTCAGAAAGCGTGGCCAAGAAGATGGCCAGTGCTGGGGGCAGCGCGCTAACTCCTCGAACAGGTCACCTGGTGCAGAGCATCACCGGCCGTGCCAAGAAGGGCAAAGGTGAGATCGTGATCGCCTTGAATGCCGGTGGTGGTCGCAATGACGTCAAGTATGCCAAGGTCCACGAGCAGGACGGTAAGCGTGGATCTTTTTTCACTATCAGGCCAAAGAACTTCAACCCAGCAAGCAGGCACCCAGGCAAACTGGTTTTCCCTGTGAGCGCTGACGCGTTCACCCCAGTGGGGGTGGCCAGGGGCGGTGGGGCTGGTAGCAGGTGGGCTGTGGTGGATGAAGTGAAGATCCCAGCCAGACCATTCCTGAGACCCACGTGGCTGCTGATGAGGAAGCTAATCAAGAAGGATGTCAACACGCTTCTGAGTGAGGAACTTCTGAAATAATGGGCAGCACTGAACGATCGATACTTGAGAGGCTGAAGACCAACTGCGCTGCAGTGGATGGTTCTGGCTCATACAATTACGACTTCAGCGCGTCCGGTGCAGTCATTCTGGGCTCTGAGCCCACTGGCGTGGCGCCGCGCGCACCGGGTGTCTATATCTACCCAGTGTCTGTGCAGTCATCACGCCAGAAGGGCAGAACTCCTCTCAATAGCTACTCACGCGTTTTTGTGGTGCAGATGGATGTCTGGGTACCGCGAACGGCTGGAACGGCAGAGAACGCGATGCTGTCGGCCCTGAATGCACAGTCTGACATCATGCGCGCGCTTGAGAATGATCCGACCTGTAACAACCTGGCCCACGATGTTGAGATTGACGCCTCTGCCTATGATGGGGAGGCTATCCAGGTCCCAGGCTATGGGGTGGCTGCGCTTAGAGTCAGTGTCGAGTTTACAGAAAAGAGAGGTGAGTGATGGCTTGGCTTGATGAGGCGTGGCTGTACCGGGTGCCGCTAACCATTCCCAACCACAGCGGGGCGAATGCTCCAGAGACTCAGATCACAATACCCAAGGCCGCTGGGCACTTTTGGACAGCGACCCTGTCCAGCTTCAACGATGTCAGGATAACTGCCGCAGACGGGACCACGCTGCTTGACTGGGCCTTTGATGGGGGCACGCCATCCCAGGCCAACAGGACAGCAACGATAGTGGTTGAAGAAACGAACCACAACGTTGCCACGCTATACGGAAACAACGCAGCCAGCGCCTCTGTCGGCATGTGGATGTATTATGGGAACAACACTGAGAACCTGACCAGCAACGCGAACAACTCAGTGAACGTGAACACCGGAACAGCCAAGACGCTGATCATGCCGATCAGCAGCGCGTCAGGCTCGGCAGCGTATCACGTCTATGTAACATTGCCGGGCACCGAGCAGTCGTATCCGAACGCAGAGTTTAGAAAACAGGTGAACGATCAGACGTACATCTTCTGGCACCTCAGAACCGCGATCTCATCTCTCAGCAAACCCAACAAGGGGCGAGGAGAGAACGAAGAGATCGCATATGCCAAGGCCATCATTTATGACCAAGATGGTGCAGACACTACATCAGCAATGACCACATTGAATGATATCGCCATTCTTGATGATTACGTCGTCAGAATGCCCATCAAGGCTGGCGACCACGAAAAGAGATATTTGATCATCATGACGTTTGGACTGATAGACGCTGAGGGCGCTATACGAGTTATCGACCAACGTGCTACACTCCACGTCAGAAACCTAGGACTACACCCAGCCTAATCGGAGACCATCATGGCAACATCCTCATACTTTGGCCGCAACTCGTTTGTAGGCGTAGCTCAAGAGTCTGGCTGGGGTTCAGCCGTCACCACGCCAACCGTCAGCCGACCCATTGTTAGCTGTTCAATGTTGCGCCAGGTGGAGAAGGTGCCACGCGCCAACCTCAGAGTGATGGGTGTCGCTGGGCTCAGGCCAGGCCACTACATCGCCTCAGACAAGGCCACGGGATCACTTGAGTTAGAAGCTACCTACGACAACATTGGGTACTTCATTGACGCTGCGCTGGGTGAGTCATCCACGGGCAGCGCGTCAGGTGATGGCATCTATACCCACACCTATTCGCTTGGTGACGTGCCCGTGAAGGGAACCACTATGCGGCTGCAGCGCGGAACCAGCGACTATTCTGAGACCTTCACGGGGGTGGTCTTCAACACACTCACCCTCGCTTGTGCGGCTGGCGAGCACATGAGCCTGACTCTGGACATGATCGGCAAGACCAGCACCGACACAGAAGGCCCTCGTGGGGATACTCCGCTGTCATTGACCGACCCATCAAAAGAGAACCTGGTGCTGCATCATCACGCAAGCGCTCTCAACTGGAACAGTAACAACTTCACCATGATCGACTTTGAGTATAAGATCGAAAATGGGCTAGCGGAGCGCATGTACTTGGGAAGCCTGACCACCCTGCAGCCTGTTCAGTCTGACTACCGCAACGTCACTGTGACCGTGACCATAGAGACAGATGATGTGCAAGGGTACAAGGCGTTCATTGATGACACCGTCAAAGACCTAGAGGTCACATTTCACAACGACGGATCTGCAGCGCTTGAACGTGAGCTGAAGGTAACCATGAAAGAGTGCTATATCGAGAGCTACACCGACGAGATATCTGAGACTGGAATGGTGACAGCCAGCGTGACATTCAAGGCCCAGGGGTCTGGTGGTGCAGCAGGCGACAGAGGCACTCAGATCTTGGTCAAGAACATCAACAGCACAGCCGTGCATAACGGCTAAACTACCCACTATTAGGAGAGGAATATGGGTCAACTACTACAAGCAATTGAGAACAGCGCGATCATTGAGATCGAATCGGGGCCTATGCTCTGGAGGATCAAAAAGATCTGCTCTGCAGACCTGGCCAAAGTGGGTCATGCTGCACTAGCTATGACTCAGGTGATGGCTGACGGTAAAGACGACAAGAAGGCCAGCGAGCAGGACGCGCTATCCCAGATAGCCAACGCACGCCCTGAGCAGCTTGAAACCATGGCGAGGCTCAAGGATGCAATCGTGGCCGCTGCGCTCATAGGGGTGGGGAACCCTGACAGCGGAGAGTGGGAGCAGGTTGAATGCGTGGTTGACCCTAAGAAGTCAGACGCGGAAAATGGCAAACTGTGGGTGGGGTCGATACCCACGGAAATCTCAGACGAGATATTCCAGGAAGCTATGAAGCTGGCGACCGATGGAGGTGCGGCAGTCGAGCGGCTGCAGGCCTTTCGAGGCAGAGCCAGAGATTCTGCTGATCGTCGACCAGATAGCAAAGCGGTACGGAAGGCTGCCAAGTGAGGTCCTTGAGATGGATGTCTGGGAGATGAGCTTTGCCGTGGCCTGTTTGATGGAGGCTGACCAGGTGGCTGGCAGTCTGATGAAACGGATCAACAGTGATGGCATGCCGGTCTTCCCAGTCATTGTGCTGAGAGATTAGCCGATAAAATAGGTTTAACGCAGAGAATCAGGAGGTGAGAACATGGCTACGCAAGACGTGATCACCTACCTGATCCGCCTCGAAGACAAGGTCACCAAAGAACTAAAGGCAACCCAGAAAGAGACCGCGAAGCTAGAGAAGGAGGTCAAGAGCCTTAGGAAGGCCCAAGAGGCTCAGTCGGATTCCAGCGATAAGATGGCGAAGAGGCTGGAAAGCCTCAAAGGCACCATGAAGATAGCAGCGGCAGGGTTCGCCGCAACGTCTGCAGCTATGGCTGTGGTGGCTGTGAATGCGATCAAGACCGGTGCCAGCCTTGAGGCGTTTGAGACCCGACTGAGTAAACTGCTTGGCTCTGCCGAAAAGGGCAAGCAGAGGATTGACGATCTCTTTGAGTTAAGCGCTAGGACTCCATTCAGCATCGACGCCCTTGTAGAGGCTGACACCACCCTGGAGGCGTTCGGAGTTAACGCCAACAAGGTCAGGACAGGGGTGCTGGACCTGGCCGCTGTCACAGGTATGGATCTGAAGGAGGCCGCTGACGCAGTAGGCCGAGCCATGGTGGGCGGTGCAGGCGCCGCTGACATGCTCAGAGATAAGGGCGTGAGAGGCTGGGTTGAGCAGAGGGCTGGGATCAAGTCCACGAAGATGAGCCTTGAAGAGTGGCAAGAAGCGCTGGTCGATACGCTTAACAATAGCGAGAAGGTAGCAGGTGGAACGCTTGAGATGTCCAAGACCTTCGAGGGCCTCTTCTCAACTCTGCGCGATCAGTGGACCCTTTTTAGCAAAGACATCGCGGACGCTGGCCTATTCGACACGGTCAAGGCCTCGATGAAGGTGCTTCTGCAGGGCCTAGGCGACAATAGGGCAGAGACCAAAAGCTGGGCCAAGGTGGTTGGTGAGCAGCTATCTGTGGCGTTCTTGCGACTCATTGAGATCATGGGGTTTCTGTACGACGGCACCATAGCTGTGGGCCAGGCATTCATGTCTATTGGTGAGGCAGTAGTCAGGCTGATCGGCCTATTCAGGAAGCTGCCTAGCATACTTTCCCCTATCAACGCTCTAGCTAACGCCTTTGATATGCCAGGCGCTGAGGAGATCAAAGAATACGCCGATGATATGGCGTATCTCAACGAGCAGCTTGGCGGCGCTGGTGGCATGGCGACCAAGGCTGAAGAGTACACGGCCGAGATCAAGGCTCTACGCGACAAGATGATGGCCGACAAGGGCGCCCTGAAGGGCGCAGGAGACGACGACACTGGCCTGATGAGAGGTGGGAAGGCACCGACCGATGAGGGCAAGGGTGCGGCAAAGAAGGGCGAAGCTGAAAAGCTGACTGACAAGTTTATGAAGGATCTGGTCAAGAGCACGACCAGGGCAGCGAACGCAGCCGATAAGCTAGGTGACAAGCAGATCTCTGAGTCTGAACAACTCAAAAAGGAGATGGACAAACTGGCCGATAGCATGGTTGAAACCATCAACAAGGCCTCTGCCCTCGGTGTTGATCTTGGCGGTCCTGAGATGAAAGCCAGATTCGACGCATTCCAGAAGGAGGTTGAAGCCACCGCTGACGCATACGAGGCCGCACTGAAAAAAGAAACCGAGGCAGGGCTGAAGGCTGCAGACGCTGCCATGAAAGCTGCGGACGCAATGGGGAGGCAAGCCGAGGAAACGGTGGCTATGTCGTCCTCAGTCGGCAATGCTATGGGCGGCCTAGCCTCAGCAATGCAGACAGGCGGGCTGTCTTTGCTTGAATCGTTGCCTGACAAGACCAAGGTAGACGAAACCGGCAAAAGAACAGGCATGGATTGGGGCGCCGTCGGTGGGGGCGTGGGGTCGCTGGTTGGGTTCGGGATGCAGGGTGATGATGCCTACAACCAAGAAGTGGCCACCAAAGCACGAGAAGCAGCAAAAGCGCGACAGGATCAAATGAAGAGTGAAGCTGACGCCCTGAAGGCTCAAGGATTCAGCGAAGAGGAACTGCAGCAGAGAGGGCTTGGGCAGGAGGACATTGCAGCCGCCGGTGAAGTCACCAAAGAAGACGAGGCCGCTGCAGCCGAGGACACCGATCGTGGTGAGGTCATGGCTGATATGGTCACCCAGATGGTGGATGGCATTATTGAGGGCGTGATGGGTCTGCTTGAGGGCTTGCCTGAGATTCTGCAGCGGCTGATCCCTATGCTTTTGATCGATCTGCCAACCGCCCTGATAGAGATGATCCCCCAGTTTATCGAGGAGTTGATCCCCGTCCTGATTACTGACCTGCCAGCGGCACTGATCAAAATGATAGTCAAGCTGGTTCCAAAGCTTTTCCAGATGCTGGGCAAGGTTCTCGTGTACTCCATTCCAAACGCCATAGCGAAATGGTGGAACAGCGTGGTTAACTGGCTTTCTGATCTTTTCTCCTTTGGCTTTCAGACTGGAGGGTATGTCCCAAAAACCAGTTCCTACCTGCTACATCAAGGAGAGCGAGTGGTCCCAGCGTCTGGCGCTGGCAGTGGTACAGCGACCAAAGGCCTGGCAGCATTTTCGGGCGGCTCGGGCGGCGGTCCATCAGTGGTGGTCAACACAAACGTGGTTGATCCAGATTCGCTGATCGGCCTGTCACGATTGATCAATCAAGAGATGGGCGCGCTGGGTCGCGCGTCTGTACCCATCTGGGGAGAATCCGAACCCATGACGAGCCTGTAAAATGTCCTATCCAATATTTTCCTGGCGGCCCCACCAGTATGATGAGTGGACCGTATTTGATGCAGACTACAGAGCAGGTGATCGCGTCTATCTTGACCTGGAGGACTACGGCGAACAGCTATCTGACCTCCAGGTGACACCAATGAGAGACGTGTCTGACACCTTCGCTATCGGTGGAGGTAGAAGCAGATCCATGACCAGAGCGTGGATGAACGTGAGAATATTGATCGATCGATTCAAGCACCGTGATCTATTCAGGCGACTCTCTACCATGATCAACCACCTGGAGAGGGGCGGCACAGTGTCGTTCTCCAATGATAAAAGCAAGTGCTTCCTGGCGCGCTGCATGGATAAGACGTACCCCTGGGATGACGACATCTACGTGGGGCCCAACCTTTGCAAGAAATACTCAACCACTGAAATATCCGGCCTGAACGTGGGCACCAATGACGAGATCGTGATCGAGCAGCAGCCACCGTTCGCTAAACGGTGGCACGGGGTTATCACTGCTAGGGGCACTTTGGGGGCTGACGGCTCTGCCACCTACACTGTAGGCAGGATAACGGCAGGCGGCACGGCGGTCTCAACGGACATCAACGAGGAGTTCAGAGCAGGCGATCACATCAGGTATGCAGACTTCTGGCCCACCCTTGTTCTGCCCAAAAGCCAGGTGGGTGCCGCAACATTGACGCACGACCACCGGATCACGTACACGCTAGACCTCAACCTGCAGTACGTCATTCCATATAGGAACATCTGGCACCCGGAGGGTTTATAGGCATGATCTGGGATGATCATTTCAAATCTGCTCTCAAATTGGGCTCGTACTATAAAACCAACTCAATGAGGTTCAGGCTCATAGTTGGAACTCCAGCAGTGGTTCCAACCGGTGATATGGGCCTCTGGGAGAGTGAGAACGCGCACGTGGTAGAGATAACCAGCCACCCTGACTGCGCGTCATTTCCGAGGTCGGCGCCAGACGCAAAGTATAAGATCTATGGTGAGTGGACTTGGCCGCTGACAGACTGGTCAGGTTCGTCTGCGCCAAGCACTGGGAAAGACATTTCCTACATCTATGGCGTGGGATTGACTGCACCTATCAGCATGGGAGCGGCAAGGGTTCACCCCCGCACATTTGAGTACACGGGCGCCAGCCTCGCCTGCGGCCTTACCCCCTGGGGTGCTCAGGCGCTTGGCAGAATGGCAATCGGAAACATGGCGCGGCTGCAGGTCTTACCGATAACGAAAGAGTCAGGTGGGTATACTGGCTCCAGCGAAGGTGAGTCTGCAATGGATATTGCAGTCCTTGAGGCTGGCGCCGGTTCAAGCCTGCAGTGGACAGACGTTTTTATAGGCGTCTATATGGGAATGAAGGCAGACGGTGAGAAAGCCGTTGCCAACTTTTCATCTTTGCTGGATGCAGCCAAAATGAAGCGCAGGGTGAGAACTGGGACGAGCATCCCGGAGGCGTACAGATGGTGGCAAGGAACTGGCCACAAACTGAAGCTGCACAGGAGCCTGTCCTCGTTAATGTTTGACGAGGAGGCAGAGATCGCCACCATGGGTCCAGGAACAACGCCACCCTCACCCGGTGTCACCTATATCTGGTACCCATACAAATCGGGAGAGGTGGACCCAGAATCAAAAAGCCCAACCACGGGCGCCAAATATCTGGGATGGGGCAACACGGCCAAGAACAGCAACCGAAAGTTCCGGCCATACTGCACCTACGAGTCAGGCACCAACCCTAACTTGGACAAGTTCTACTACGCTGACCAGAGCAAAGCCACGGTCTTGGATGAGTATCACTGGGCCATGGTCAAAGACCACGAGGGCAACACGTCATTTTTCACGTATGAGAGCGTATCGGAGCACACCAACGGCGTTCAGCTTCACAAATGTGGTTCTGATTCTGACAACCCTGCACCAGGTTATTCTGGATTCCATATCGGTGGGGATGTCGTGACTTCCTTTGGTTATGGGTCCACCTTTGAGACCGTCTGCTTTGTCCATGGCACGCCGGTCACGGAGCTTGTCAATACGATTTATATTCGCGGCTATGGCAGCATGATGACCGCTGGCATATTCGGCGCCCAGTGGGCAGGCCACGCATATGCTGACACGGAGTGGTGCCCTCTCAATGTTGATGACATCGCCAAGAATCACACCCTATTCAACAACAGGTATGCGCCCAGCGAGTCAAGCACCTGGGACGCTGTGAGGAATGCGCCGTTTCGTGCCATGTTCAATAAATCGTCATCAAATGGCGTCTCAGATATGAACAAACTCACCGGGAAGTGGGGAGTGTTTCCGCGGTTCAAAGAGGGCGGCTGGTCTGTTTGTACAGTTCAGGGAAATAACAGTGGGGCTGCGCCGTTATTCAATGAGGTGGCTGCGATTGTTACGGAGCGACACATTGAGTCATGGGAGTGGAGCAAGAGAGAGCAAGACACTGCAGGCGTATACAATAAGATCGAATATGTCAGCACTGACTTTGACTGGGAGAAGTCGCACCCATATTCAGGATATGACACGGGCAGCCTGGGCAGCCCCAAGTCCATAGGAACCACAACCCTGACGCCCCACTATATGGAAAGCGCGCTTGAAGAAGTCGGGACAAACTGGCCTCAACTGAGTACCCTGACGATCAACACTTCCGATTGCGCGGCTGGAGTAATTGCAGGCAACAATTACGAGCTGTACCACGAAAAATATCTGGCAACTGACTTCTTTTTTGTACCTCGCGAAGAGTGCACGATCAGGCTTAGGGGCTTGGCGTTCGCTAACGTAGAGCCCGGTGATTATGTGCACATCGTGATCCCCAGCCCGGTGGCGCCGTTCGGGGGTATGGGACCAGCCGGAACGGGTAAGAGCGGAACCCAGCACCTGCTGGACTCGTCCAACATGATAGGCGATCTGGCTGAGTTTGAGCACGCAGACAAGCTGGCTGAAGAGTTAAACTCCGATCAAAGGGCCCATCCGTGGTTCTGTACGTCAGCCCAGAAAGATTGGCTAACTGGTCGAGTGACGCTGGTGCTGTCCAGGCCAACCCTGAACAAGCCACCCACGCTGGGCAAGATCAGCATCAATGACGAGCAGCTAGGAATGCCTGATCCGCACTACTATCACTCATCGACCTCTGACTGGTACGAGTTCTAGTTTGATTGACACCCACGATCCGCTCCTTTACGATCAGCCAAGCAGGAGATCCCAACCATGGCCATGACAGAGATCAACTTTTCAAGAGACATCTGCCCAGATGTCAGGCGCTTCCAGCTAGACGCTGACAACGACAAGGCCACTCAGGTGAACATTCCTGTCTGGGCACGCAAGGTTACTGTCCGCATAGAGAACACCAGCGGAGGCAGGATCTCATTCTTCTCTAATGGCGATGACATTCATTCTGACTACATCAAGATCGGTGGCAACGTCCTCACAGAACTGACCTGGTGGGATGGGTACAAGGTAGCCAACGGGATCACCAAGATATACATCGCCAACCGTCCAGCCATAGCAGCGGCAACATACGTTTCCGTCATGGTAGAGGGGGCAAAGTAAAATGGCCACTTCAAACATTCAGCAAACAGTCACAGAAATCACCAACTCAGCCACGGACCGCGTGCTCACTGTCAACAATGTCAGTGATGAGCAGCAGGACCTCAACGCTGAGGCGAACCTCACATTCGCTAGCTCGACGCTGACCGTTAACGGTGATCAGACCAGCAGTGCCAGCGCTGGTGGTGCCTTGCGCCTGTCCGCTAACGATGGCGCGGCCATGGGTGACAGCCATCGGCTTGGCGTCATTGAGTTCACAGGGGCAGAGGACACCAGCAATACACAGGTGGTGGGTGCTCGCATTGAGGCCCTGACCGATGCAGCCTGGACGAACGCCGAGAACGGCTGTGCTCTGTACTTCTACACCACAGATGGCAACGCTTCACAGACCAACGTGCTGAAGATCGACAGCAACCAGAAAGCCACATTCTCAGGTGAGGTGGAAGCTGCCAGCCTCGACATCAGCGGTGATGCTGACATTGATGGCACGCTTGAGGCCGACGCGATCACCGTCGACGGCACCGCTCTGAGTGAGTACATCGCTGACACCGTTGGGGCCATGGTTGGATCCAACACTGAAACCGGCATTGCGGTGACCTATGAGGACGGAGACAACACGCTTGACTTCGCCATAGCTGGAACCCAGACGGCGTTCACATCGATCACCAACGCCAGTCTAGTGGTAGGGAGAGACGCAGACAATCAGATCAAGTTCAGCACTGACGACCAGATCATCTTCAGGGTGGCTGGTGCTGATGGCGTCACAATGAAGGCCAGCGGCGAGATTGAAGCGACCAGCATCGACATCAGCGGTGATGCCGACATTGACGGAACTCTTGAAGCTGACGCCATCACCCTGAATGGCACCGCTCTGGGCAGCTTGTATTCACCGATTGCTGGCAGCGGCAGCATCGTCACCACGGGAGCGCTCGACAGTGGTTCAATTACTTCTGGATTTGGTTCTATCGCTATTGGTTCTGACAACATCAGTTGCGGTGATCTCACTGCTTCTGGTGGTGATATTGTCCTTGGCTCGTCTGGTGACGCCGACAACACCACCCTATCGGCGGTCGGAGAAGCAGGAACGAACACGGCAGGTAAGTCACTGACCATCAAGGGTGGAGCCTCTACTGGAAACGCGGCGGGTGGATCCATCATTCTGCAGACATCGCCTGTCGGGAGTTCTGGCAGTAGCGCCAACAGCCTGGTGACAGCGGTCACCATCGATTCCACCAAGACAGCCACGTTCGCTGGCATCGTTGACATCACAGACGCAACGGACGCATCAGACGCCACAGGGGACACTGGCGCGCTTCGCTGTGAGGGTGGGGCGAGCATAGCCAAGAAGCTGTATGTGGGCACAGACGCCGACATTGATGGCACACTGGAAGCCGACGCGATCACCGTCGATGGTGTAGCCCTTAATGAGTACATCGCTGACACCGTTGGCGCGATGGTTGGATCTAACACTGAGACCGGGATCAGCGTCACCTATGAAGACGGTGACAACACGCTTGACTTCGTGCTGGATGCCGTTGGAACAAACGCCATATCAGACAACGCTGTCACGCTTGCAAAGATGGCAGGCATAGCCAGAGGCAAGATCATTTATGGCGACTCAAACGGTGACCCAGCGGTACTGGCAGCAGGCACCAACAACCAGGTGCTGACCAGTGATGGCACGGATATCTCATGGCAAGATGCAGCCGGTGGTGGCGGTGGTGCTGCAGCCGATGACGCAAACACAATTCTACACATGCAAGTTTTCGCATAAGGATCAACCATGGCAACCATTTCAAGAAACCATTTGAGCGGAGCAACTGACGGGCACAGCCTGAAGTTGGCGATAGACTCGGGCACGTACACCACAGTCCACACGGTCACCACAACCACAGCGGACTTTGAAGAGGTTTGGATCTGGTTGAATAACATCACGACCAGCAACCAAAAGGTGACCTTTCAGATCGGTCACGACACCAACGAGGAGAACCGGATGGTTCTTAATGTGCCGCCACAGTCAACCATTCTGGCGATACCAGGGATCACGCTGCAGGGTGCAAGCACATACACAATCAAAGCCGCAGCAGCCGCAGCAGACTCTGTATCTGTTTGGGGCCACATCAACCTGATAGACGCGGCGTAATCATGAGTTGGCGCACAAGAACCCCTGGACCAGTATTGAACGCCTGCGTCGTGGGCAATCTCTCAGAGCTAAATCGAGACGGCGCCTCACGCTGGATCTCTCTTGATCCAACGTCAGACGGCTGGACGTTCAACGACCCAGGCAGCACGGGTACTGTCAAGTCTGTCACCACCGGTTCAAGCGGTATACGCGTGCAGCTAGAGATCGATAACAACTCCGAGCGCTTCAACCATAGCTCTCAGAACGGTGGCCGGTACTACAAAAAGCTGATCGGGCCCTATGGGCCACTGACCTGGGCCGATAACTTCTCCATTGAGTTTCTGGTTGAGAAGTCAGCGGTGGGCGCCAACAACGGGGACGCTGGCAACGGCAGCCAGTGGACGGTGGACGGCTTTGCGCTGGGCATAGCTGACTCTAGCTGCGTGGCTGACACTTCAGACGTTGAGTGGACTGGGGTGACGTGCCACCTGAAGTCTAATAACGGCACGCTGCAGGCGAACATTGGTGGTGATACCAATCTGTCTTCAATCACCGATAACGATTCGGTCAAGCTTTACGCCTGCCTTGGGTGCATGGTGGATGATGACGACGCAGGCGACACTAACCCTGTCATTCATCGTGGGTTCGGGTATCTGCTCAATACTGACGGCGACCTGGTGACTTCAAATGGTATGTCACAGCAGACCCACGAGTTCACCCGATCAGATGACGTGTATCTATTATTCGCGCCATCGTTTGGCGGCAGCATCAGCGGATCTGACACTGACGCCACGTGGAAAGTCTGGTACAGAATCCACCATTCTATCGAGGGTTTGTATCCAACCTACTACCCAGGCGGGGAAGCTGCGAGCGGATGAGCGGCACTATTCCGGTCATCCTTCAAAGGGTGAGAGATGAGGGCCTGGCTGTGTTTGACCGTGGCCGCTACAATCTCAACATCGTGGGGGTACGAACCCCGTCAGGCCAGGTGAACGCTTTCGATGATGAGCTTCATCTGATCTACAAGGATGACTATGATCAGTGGGTGGATCTTTCGTTCCCTTGCACCACTGACCCTGGCCTGTATTGGCTCAAGAACCCAGGCCGCAGAGCAGGCACAGCCATCCTCAAGCCTGGCCAGTATCGTGGGGCCTACCAGATAGGGCTGCACCGTGGCCGCTATCCCGCCCTGGTACAGCGCAAGCCCGTCACAGTGTACCGTGATCGCAACCGTGATGATGTCCTTGATATGGATCCGTCCACAGAGCAGGATGGCCTCTACGGCATCAACATCCACCACGCTGGGTTTGACTCCCACCGCGTTGACCGCTGGTCGGCTGGCTGCACTGTGGTGGGCAATCTCTTGGACTGGGAGATCTTCTTTGCAGTCATCAGGCGCTCTGCTGAACTCTATGGTGAGCGCTTCACCTATACTCTGGTGAACAAGTACAGCGACCAATAGGTTTGCTGCCCTTGTCACTGTTAGATCTACTTGGAGGTAGAACATGTTTGAGAAACTAAAAAGTCGAAAGTTCTGGTTCGCGTTCCTGGGGGCACTGCTTCCAGTGGTCGCTCAGTACCTGACTGATGAGGTGAGCATGGCTGAGAGTCTGCAGATCTCTGGGGCCATTGTCATCAGCTACATCTTTGGACAGGGCTGGGTAGACTCAAGAGCAGTCGCCAACTCTGGCCCAGATGCCTAGCATCATGGGTGACTTGATAGGCCACATCGTCAACGCTCTGGCTGTGATTGGTGTGGCTTGTCTTGTTTGGTTTGCTGTGCGTGCTGCCTGGCGTAGACTCAAGCCTGCCCAGGACGCGTCTGCTGCCATTGTAGCGGCTCAGATGCGTCAGCACATAGAGGACCAAGCCAAACGGCGTCAGGCGGCCATAGAGGCCGCTGTCGCAGGTGACAACCCTGCTGATGACTTGGCCGATCTTGGTAATGAGAGGAGGGGTGAATGACTGTGTTGCTTCTGCTGATGGGCCACGCCCTGGCGTCAGGGCTTCCCCCGTGGCCGCAGGCAGGGGATACGGTGCCGGGTGAGTGTGCCTCAACCTTGGGGGTGACTCAGGGGTCATTGATCAATCCTCTCCTGGTCAATGATGGTGGGCTTGCCCGGTGCTCATTCATAGCAGAGCCGCTATCAAGCTATGCCCACCTCTTGACCATTGAGAACCACGCGCGCCAGGTTCGCAGCTTGTATGAGCTAGACGTGAGCGCCTTGAAGACAGAGCGTGACTTCTGGCGTGAGCAGGCTGATCGCAATATGCCATGGCACTCTCAACCGTGGTTCATAGCTGTCACCATGTCGGCACTTGTCACGGGGTCCATAGTGGCCTACGATTGGGGTACAGGGGGTTCATGATGGCATCTGCAGATCTCAAAGCACTGATAGCTCCCTGCATGTCTCTGGTCTTCGTGGCTGGTGGTGGATGGTGGACACTGGAAGCAGTGGCTGATGACTCTGCTGAGCTAGCTGCCAAGGTGGAAGAGATAGAGACGCGCCTGACCCAGCAGGATGTGCTTGAGGTCAAAGTGCAGCAGGTGCAGGACAGGCTTGAGAAGATGGAAGCCCTGCTTGAGAAAACCATTGAGATTCAGCAGCGCCAGATGACCAATCAGGCTGCAATCTGCCAGGCTACAAACGCCCGCTGCAGGTAGTTCGCACCGCTGAACCACAACAAAAGATCCCAAAAAGGATCGCATTCTGATCTTCCCTGACTGGGGTACAGGTCTAATGCGGTCCTTTTTTCTTTGATCTATTTCGGCCTTTACTATTTACAGGGTAAAAAAAGGCTGCTAAAAAGGAAGAGTAAGGAGAGAGAACAAAATGAACATTGAGAAAACCCAACTTAAAACAGCCCTCAAAATTGAATGGTCAGAAGAAAACGAATCTGCCTATCTTCCGATTGTAGAGGCATGGGCTAATTCTCTTTTCAACGAAGATATGATCTTTGAGGCGTTTTTAAACGACCTTGATTCAGCCTCCGCTTTTTGCGACGGTATGCAAGAGGCTCTTTGGTTGATTGTCGAAAACATTAATTATCATGACACGCTTCATTTCCACAAGGTTTGTGCTTTAAGTTGGCAGCGCGACGTTTGCGATCAAGTATGGGCGAAGCGTTGTGAGCGATTTGGAGTCTATACAGACGATGATGATAAGTATGGCGTTCGCGCCGGAAGCGAACTCGACGACATGATCAAAGCGCATCAAGCGCAGTAAACACTAACCAACCACGGCCCCCCAGGGGGCCACACACAACGCCCCAGGGCAAAGAGAGAGAGACATGAGCTTCAAGAAATATGACATCATTTCAGCCACAAAAGATGGTGAACAAGTCGCTGTATGCACGGTTTCAGCAAAAACAGACGATGAAGCCAGACAGAGAGGCGCGCGCTTCTGTCGCATGATGGGGTGCATCATGACCGGGCTGCGCCTA
>Ga0163180_10000768_pt1 | contig 18524 bp, 22 predicted proteins | sample AtlANTMetagenome_2_FD_109647 | JGI IMG/M metagenome (GOLD analysis project Ga0163180, IMG submission 109647) | Marine eukaryotic phytoplankton communities from the Atlantic Ocean - Atlantic ANT 4 Metagenome | ecosystem: Environmental > Aquatic > Marine > Oceanic | place: North Atlantic Ocean...
CTTAGCAAAGCAACACCTCCCCCTACAACTATACCCTCCTCTTGTGCTGAGCGTACTGCTTCAAGGGCATCATCGATTCGATGTTTCTTTTCCAGCATTTCAACTTCAGTTGCAGCACCAACACGGATAACAGCAACACCAGAGGCAAGACGGGTAATGCGTTCTTGTATTCTTTCGCAAGCCTTGATGTCGTCGGTTTGTAGTATCTCTGTCTTAAGTGCTTCAATCGTTTTTTCAACCTGTTCTTCATCTCCTTTGCCTCCAACGATGGTTGTCCAGCCCTTGTTCATGGAGATAGACTTGGATTTTCCAAACAAAGTCATGTTCATTTGTCTGAGGTTTAATCCGTTCTCTCTCGTAATAAACGTGGCACCTGTGGAAGAGCAGATGTCTTTTAAAATATTCCTTCTTTCCTCTCCGTACCTCGGTGGCTTGACTACTACCACTTTCATTGTGCCTCGAACAGCATTGGCAATGACAGCAGCAAGAGCTTGCCCCTCCATGTCAGCAACTATTACTAATGGAGCACTGTCTCTTGATGCAAGCTCAAGGGTGGGTAGTATCTGCTCAATGGTTTCAATCTTCTCATCTGTTACCAGAATGAGAGGACTGTCATACTCAACGGTTCCACTGCGTTCATTATTAATAAAGGTGGAGGAAAGATAACCGGAATCAAATCTAAAGCCTTCAATCAAATCGAGGGATGTATTGATTGACCTCGCCTCTTCAACGAGGACAGAACCATCTTTACCTGCTCTATCAACCGCTGTGGCAATCAAAGTACCTATGGTAGTATCATTATTCGCTGAAATCGTGGCAATGTGTCGGATATCTTCTTCCGAGCGAATGGGGGTAGCCATCTCTTTCAAGCGTTCAACGATAAGGTTTGTGGCTTTATCCATGCCACGTTTGATTTCTATGGGGGATACCCCAGCAGTTAGATATTTCTGTGACTCTCTGAGTATTGCTCTTGTGAGTACAGTAGCAGTAGTGGTTCCATCACCAGCTTTTGATGCAGACTGTTCAGCAGCCTGCTTTACGATTTGCGCTCCGACATTCTCAATGGGATCCTCAAACTCAACAAACTTTGCAACCGTTACCCCATCCTTTGTTACCACAGGGACACCCTGCTTTCTATGAAATAGAATAACATTGCGTCCTTTAGGTCCGAGGGTGGTAGCTACGTTGTCTGCTAACTTGTTGATTCCACTAAGAATCTTTGCACTAAGCTCTTGTCCATCGCTATAGTGTTTTGTCATCTTTCCTCCACGAAAGTTTATTGTCTATATAATATAACCCGTTCTATCAATTTGTCAAGGGTTTCTTCTGTTAATTTTTCATTTTCTTGTAGTGTTTTCGTGCCTTGTCCCAACCACTCGTCAAGCAGCGTCTGGAAATCGGCTTTGATACCGCTGTGGTCTTTAATTATTTCATCTGCTAAGTTACCTGATGCGGATTTATCGGCTTTCTTGCCGGTGAAGTCGGTTGTGTTCTTTTCCATCCGATTTAGTCGCTGGTATATTTGGTTTATTGCTGTTAGGGTTTTGTCATTAATTTCCTTAAACGCCTTGTTTAGAACGGTATCGATTGACTGGATTCCATTTGACACGTTGAAAATCGGTATAGATTCGTCAGCTTGTTTGTTGGGCACAGCCGCACCAATTAACAATTCACCGTCTTTTGCGGCTGCGTATCCAAGTCCACCTGAATCTGCATCGTAGAGTGGCCAGCCTTTACCTTGCTCTTCTTCCCCGACACCAATTATGTGAATGCCAACTGCGCTTGTTGCCTCTGGGCTTGCGCTTGTTGGCAGGGTTCTTATGCCGATAATATACCAAACAATGTTGCCCCCTTTTGTCGAATTTATAATACCAATAGACTTGGCATCGTTACTGCCGAGTGCTTGTTTAACTCCTGTCAATTTATTATAAAGCTTAGCACTCAGCATAATCTCTCCTGTTTTACCAGCCAAATTATCAATAGCACCACCTTTACCGCCAACAACAGCGCCGCTCAAAAAGATTGAAAGGAAAGCTTCAAAAAACTTTCCGGCTTCCATTTGAGATATCTCCTGCATGACAGATGTGAAGTTCTTTAACACCATTGAGCCAGCTACTATCTCATCAACGGGCATACCCTGGAGCGTTTCTATGGAGGCAGTATCACCTTCGGCAGCTTGATTCGCCAATTTCGCAAATGTTGACAGTTTTTCAATTCTTTGAGGGATGTTTAGCCCCTCAAGGAAAAGCTTATAAACAGACGCAGTGGATGAATCTACTCTACCAGCTTTGAAAGTCCTATTCTTCGTTGTGTCTACACCGCCAATTGGGTATGAGGAGCCGGCAGCTTTCGTGTCCATATCTGTTTGTACCTGTACTATTTCTGGTGCAATTACCGCTAATTCTTGACGACTTATATCATATACATCTTCAATATTAGCCAAATCCTGTTTCGACAATTCCGTGCCTGCTGCGAGCTTTGGTATTGTTTTGGATAAGACGCTCTGAAATATATCTTTAATCTTTCCATCATAGTTTGACTTCCCATCGGCATACTTCTTCATAGCCATGGCTGCTTTATATTCCGGGCTGTCCGGGTCTGCGAAGGCATGCTCGATGTCCTTAACAGAGAGTTGAGAAGCATCACCAGCGGCAGCAAATAGCTCATTCCAAGGAGTTGCTTTTGGTATCGCCTTTTTCATTGCTGTGGCACGAGTCTTAGTGGCAAGGTGAGATATTTTTGCGCCAACATTTTTCAGCTTTACTGTCTTGCCTGCTTTGGTTTTGTATTGAAAGTCAATGGGTAGGGTTTTCTTTTCGTCAACTCTTTCTATGTCTTCGTTTATTAATTGCGTTAGCAGTTCATCAGTCAGTTTCATTTTTGATATCCTCTAAAAGTGCCTTCAGGTCGAGATTGGCACAGTCGATCTTCCGCTTAGTCAAATGGTAGTGCGACACGTACCCTGAGAACCTGTTCTTTGATGCTTGAGCATCTACTGTATAGGAGGTTTCTCCGTTCTTGTCCAGAGGACATTCGAGAGGAATCCAAGGCATTGCTCCATGAACAGCTTTCATGAGAGCCTTGAGGGCATCCACCTGCACAGGGTAGAAGTCCATAAAAGGTTTCATTGACTTGCCGTGAACGTGAGCACCTTCAACCATTGGACGTTCACCGAAGCCATGTCGTTTATACCAGCTTTGGTACTTCGGGTAATAGGCATTACTTATCTCACAGCCAACGGAGGGAGTATTGAATTTCCCACCAGCATGATAAGCTACATGGTTCATGTCAAGAAACTGATATATGGTTCCATCATTGTCAATGGCGAAGTGGACGCTAAGTCCCCGTTTTTTAAGCACTTTATAGCACGACTCCGATGACAAGCAAACGTCCCAATGCGCCACGAAGTACTTAGGCTTTCGTTGCCTCGTCATCTTCCTGTAGCCTTTGGTTAATTTTAAGCCATTGGCATTAAATGGTAATACCACTTTGTCCCACTCGATTGGGTAGTATTCGTTGTTGTAGATAATGTGATTAGATGAACCTGATCTTACTTCTCTCTGTTGATAAGACTCAAGCTGTGCCTCTCTTGCTGTTCGTATTCTTCTAAATGTTGTTGGCCCACAAAGCCCATCAACTTTTAGGTTGTGATTGCGCTGGAAGTTTCTAATCTTCTTTACCAAATCATCATCGAAGTCATACGCCCCAAACCACTCGGGCACCCACCCCAGCTTGGCAGCAGATGCTTCATTGTAAAATATTTTATCTACCATCTGTTGTTCTCCTATCCTATTATCTCATCTGCTATCCCATACTCAACTGCTTCTTCTGCTGTTAAGTAAACGTTGACTTTCCTGTCCAAAAGCTTTTGGATAGTTCTTTTAGTCATGCGAGTTTCTTGAGAAAGCGCATTAATATATAGTTCCTGGATATGCTTAATTGTTTTGACTTCATTCTCAATATCATGTAATTCGCCTGCTGAGCCTGCGGCAACAGCATGAATCATAACTCTGCAATGTTTTCCAATCTTTCTCTTACCTTTCGTACCAGCAGCTAACAACAGAGTTCCTGCTGACATTATCTTTCCTAATCCTATTGTTGCGACTTCGCATTTCGATTTAGTTATCGACATCATATCATATATGGAAAACATCTCATCCGCAGAGCCACCATAAGTTGAAAGATAAAACGTAATAGGATCGTAGGGTGGCTCTTTGTCACTGAAATCCGTCAGCATGAGAAGCCCCATGCACAAATCTCCTGCTTTTTCTTCGTCTACGTCACCAAACAAAGCAATTGTTCTTATCTCTTTGGGTGGGGGAGGCAGCATGTCTACTGGTTCCTCTTGCGGTTTCCCCTCGTTTACCTTATCTGTGATTTTAATCATTTTCCCTCCTTGATTATTTTATCAACATATTCCATCGCTGAATTCCAATCATGAAACTCTATCAAGCCATTGTATTTAGGCGGTATTGAATTTATAAAATTTCTAATAACAGTATTCTGAAGTGATGCTATTTCACTCCTATCTACTTGTTTCTGAAATTCTATATACTTCTCATCTCTCTCTGTCAATCTCCATGCCTGCTCTTTGATATGGTTAATTTCATAAACAGTTTGCATGCTCTTGGTTAAGAATAATAACGAATCTTTAATAGTAGACTTAAACATTAAAACTGTGTGTCCGAGATTGACTAAATAACTCCACATAATGTGAATACAAAACCCACTTAAAAATGCTATAAATAAATCCACATAATTACTCATCTACACTCCCAAACAGAAAAGGACGGAATGAATTCACCGTCCTTTTTATTATAACACCTTTACAGAAACCTGTCAATTTATTTCTTTTGACGACCTAGAGCCTCGTCAAGTTGCTTTTGCGCTCTTTTGGCTCTAACTAAACGTCTGGCGACTCGTCGTGCAACTTCTTGCACCAGTTCGTCTTCATTTAGTTCAAGATTAATCCCGGAGAGGGCTTCCATCACCTCCTGTTCCTCTTCGTCGGGTGCTGGTTCTTCTGCGTCCATAGCAGGTTCTTCTGCTGGTGGTTCTTCTGTTGGCTCTACTGCATCAAGGGCGGCTTCTTCGCCACCTTCTTCAGGCAATTCTGCTTCCAAAGGAGCCAGAAGTTTTTCAACGGCATCTCTAGCAGCCTTAATATCTTCTGGGGAGAGTTCGACTTCGCCTTCTCCTCCAGCAGGCTCTTCAACAGGAGCCTCGGCACCAAGATCTGCTTCTTCGCCGCCAGCCATTTCGGCATCATCGACAGCAGGTGGTAGTTCTTCATCAGCAGCAGGTTCTTCTTCATACATTCCCATCTCTTTCAACAAGTTTGATGATAGTTTAGTATCCATGCCAGCAAGCCCCATGAAGCGGCGAACCGTAGCTTCATTCAAAAGTTTTTTCTTAGCCATTTAAAAATCTCCTTAAAACGTTTTCATAATAAATAGATAGCAAAAGTGGAAAACACTCAAAATTACAATTCTGGATTGGATTTTGCTATAATATCAAAAATATTCTCTAATTCTTCATCTTTTATTCCAAACTTGCCAAGAATATCCTCAGCCTCATTCATGTCTTTTTGAGTATATTTCATATTTCTTTTGCTTATTTTTTTAGTTTTTTCTTTGTATTTGTTAATAAAATCAATTATGTTTTTATCATTTTCCAAATAGCCAGTAATAAAAGAACGAAAAAACTCAGACTGTGACATACCATCGTATTGAAGCCTTACTTTCAACTGGGCATGCCGCACATCAGTATCACTAAATATCACTTTCTTTTTATTGTCTGTTTTGTTTTTCATTAGGTTCTATTCCAAGCTCACCCAAAATACTTTGGGCTTTGTTCCAGCAGGTTGGACAGTATACTCTAACTACTTGCTCCTTTTCACGAACAACGACATTCCATGTTTTAACCATTTCTTTATTTGTTTTATCAAAACTCTGTTGACATATCATACATTCGCTTGGCAACAAATTGAACAACCCGAGCTTTTGATTTAACTCAGTTGCTTTAGTCTTAGATTTTTTAATAATCTTTTTTCTTCGTCTGCGTTGCTCTCTATTCATTGACCAGTGCTCCCAAATCCACCAGAACCTCTGTCTGTAGTAGATAGTTCGTCCGCTTCGATAAGTTCTATTTTCGGGTAAGGCAATATCATTAATTGTCCTACCCTGTCTCCTGCTCTGTAGACTGGGTTTTTGTCTCCCAGTTGTCTGTATTTGAGCATGATTTCGCCACGATAGCCGCTGTCAATAACACCAACAGAGTTGGCCAAAGCCATCGAAGTTTTCGAAACAGAACTTCTTGGCAATAGTAAGCCAACAAATCCCATAGGAATCTCCAAAGCGATTCCGGTGAGGTACACATAATTCCCATATTTATCCTTTATGACTTCTGCTGCATATAAGTCCATCGCAGCATCTCCGTCCTTAGCATAAGTAGGCAACTCAGCATGCGGATGCACTTTTTTTACTTTTACAATCATATTAGTTATCCTCCTTTTTATTATCACCATTCATCTCCACTTGTTGTTTGAGCTTACGCAGTTCGACAAGCTCGTCCTGCCAAGCTACCATCATCTCTACCTTCTCTTTGTTCTTCAAGTCGCTTATCTCCTTATGAGATAGCTTGCCATCAGATGTAATGGTGTCTCGACTTGTTATCGTCATGGTTTCATAACGGTTCTTGTAGCCCCCAGAACGGAGATTCTCGGCTATTTCCATGCGTTCCCTAGCGATACCACAGTACTTCTCCGAAATGTCGATTCCGAGCCATTTACGCCCGTTTAAATGCGCCATTTTGGTGGTGGTTCCAGAGCCAATGAATGGGTCGAGGACGACATCGCCCTCTTCAGTCCAAGACAAGATGTGATCCTCTGCTAAAGACTCTGGGAAGATGGCAGGATGCTCGAACGCAATCCTGTCTTTAGTGGAGAACGACTTGCCTGTGTTGTACTTCCAAATGTTATTGCGAGGAGAGAACTCAGGTACAGGCTTCTGCTTGCGCTCAACAAGCTTACCATCCTTACCACGCATTGAACCAGTCTTGCCGAACGTAGTCCAGCCACTCCACTTGTTCTTCTTGTCACAGATTAACTTAGCCTTTCCAGGCTTGCCTTTGGTGAAGACAAACATGTACTCAAAGATTTGAGAGTAGCGGTTACCTGTTCTCCGAGCAGGGAATGAGCTTCCGTTCTTCTCATATATCATTGTGTCGTGAAGCTTGAACCCTATCTTCTGGAAGTAGAGAGCTTGCCGGAATGAGCTTCCAGTCTCTGATCCATTGACAACAGCATCACCCACAACCCACACAACAGTGCCCCCGTCCTTTGTTACCCGATAGAGTTCATCTGCTATCTGTTCAAAGGGGAACGAGTATCCGTTGTTGGCATTAAGCTTCTCTTGAATCTTCTCTTTCTTGAATCTGGCGAGTGCTCTCTTAAAAGCCTTCTCGTCTTCAAAGTCACCCACTGTCTTATCAAACGCTGCCACGAAGCCATCCGAATAATATCTGATGTCATCATAGGGTGGTGACGTTACGGTTAAGTCGATGCACTTGTCATCATATCGTTTAAGAACGGTGGCTGCTCCACCATGAATTATCTTGTTGAACATATTACCTCCAAGATGTTTTGGTTGTTTCTGTGTTTCATGAGGCTCTCTCTTGCAAGAGCCATGTATTTAGTCTTTGGCTCTGTTGCGCCAAGCGATACGGTATAAGCCTTACCAATACCCACCGGTATTTGTGCGATAGTAAAGCTGCTGTTGTTCGATGCTTTGCCGCTCCAATCGATGTCACCTTCCATTATAGCAAAGTGAACATCAGTTATTGCACCATGCATAGCAGACGTGTCTTTCTTCAAAGATGGTAACTCATAATCAATATTAACATTGTAGTTAACAAACACATAGTTATTAACCTTACCACTCTCGTTTGAATGAGTCGCACCAGTAAACTTATTTTTAGATCTGGAGGTCTTAACTTCGAAGAAGATGTCTTCTACCTTTTTGCCATTCTTGACTCTGACACCGAAATCGGACTTTGCCTTTCCACGAATAGTTTTCTTTACAAGTACCTCGTACCTCCACTTTCGGAGAACATATTGAATTGCATTTTCAAACTCATATGCAAACCTAATCGTCAACCAAACAGACTGCTGGGCTGAGTCTGATTCAACGTAATCCAAATAATCTTGTATTGTCTTTATGTCTGTGTGGAGCCTTCGAAGAGACTTGAAGTTATCTCCAGATATCTCTTCGACTTTCTTAAGAACCTGCAATGCAAATGTTTCACTCTTAAGAGCAACCATCAATTGTTTCTTAGTCTTCATGTTACCTCCAAGACTTGTGTTATGTTATCTAATTTAACACGTTTGGGAAGTTTGTCAAGCTACTAACCCAACAAAAACCAAGAATTGTTGAGCATGCCGTATGTACTGAAGCCCCAATCAGCACTGTACTTGGGCTTTAACATGTATGGCCGGTTGATGTGCAACTTGTCTCTCTCTGGGTTAACGCTCCAACACCTTATCTTGGTAACAACGCTGTTGGAATCGATAACCTCAACCACATAGTAAGTCCGTCCATTTCTAGATTTCTTTTGTGCTACGCTTCGAGGTATACACCAGCAATATCCCAAGTCATAATCATACTCAGAGATTGGTGGGGCAACCCACTCATCGATACGAGCAACAACATCTGGTGTTACCACTTTGGACACCGGAAAGATACCCGTTAGGTCAGTCGTAAAGGTTATTTTTTCTTCTTCTGTGAAGGAGCCTTCGGGTCTATATGTCTCGATGTTCTCCTCAAGATTTTTGAGCTTCCTTGGGCGATCTACACACACTGCTGACCAGAAGTGTTTGTCTCCCGTGAACCGCTCATCAATCAAGTCTCGTAATGCTCCTGCTCTGCAAAGCACATCAAATGCTTTCTTGTTGAGTTTGGAATATACAATGCCCTCATTGAAGATGAACTCCTCCACTGTATTGAACGGGCGGTTGGCAAGGATCTGCTCGATTGCTTTCTCGCCCAAGCCTTTAATGGTTGTTAGGGGCGCAACAAGGGTGTTTTTATCGAGTATCTCCCAGTACATGCCAGAGGTATTCACGTCAACGTCCTTGATGGCAAAACCGTGCTGTTTTGCAAGGTTTATCGCCTTCTCTTTGCGGACTTCTGGTTCCCTTTCGAGGAAGGCGGCGGTCCATTCTGCTTTGAAATAATTACAAAGCCAAGCGCACTGATAGCTGATAATAGAATAAGAAACGGCATGAGACTTATTAAAACCATAGCCTGAAAAGTACTCAAAAGTTGCCCAGAGAGCGTTTGCTTGCTTTTCCGAAATCCGTTTAGCTCTACACCCTCGGGTGAATTTGTCTCGTATCCGTTCTTTAACTTCATTACCTTTGCCGGTTCCTTTCTTCGTAAGTAGTTTACGAAGAAGGTTTCCCTCGTCCAAAGTGAGGTTCTCACCGAGCTTATGAGCTAACATGGCTATCTGTTCTTGGAAGATTAGGTAGCCATACGTCTCTTTTGTAACCTCTTTGACGATCTTGTGAAGATATTTCACGGAGCCTGGGTTCTCTTTGGATTCTACATATGACTTATCAACACCAGCCGATAAAGGACCGGGACGGTATATGCTAGTAATAGCAGATATATCGATAATGGATCTTGGTTTTGCTCTGGTGGCAAACTTCTGCGCTCCCTGTTCTGCGAACTGGAAGATTCCAATCCACTTTCCTTTGTGGAATATGTTTTCATAGACATTCTGGTCTCCTAGGTCTAGCACATCGGGGTGTAGGTGGGTATCGTAGTAGTCCTTAATCTGTGCGAAGGTGGGCTCCGCAATGCCCTGATGGCGCTGCAAGATAAGCTTGATGCAACCCTCAATCATTCGGAGTGTTGAGAGTCCAAGCAAGTCAAACTTAATGAAGCCCATAGGCTCAAGGTGTCGAACGTTCTGCCCTTCACTCCATGGAGTCTGCCTGACTCCCTTGGAAGATATAAGGGGCATGAACTTGTCCAAGTCCTCTCCTATCACCACACCACCTGCGTGACGGGAAACCTGTCGCACTTGCCCTACTAATCCCAAGACATGTTCTTTAATCTTGGGGTATTTGTGAAAAAATTTTTGGAGCGATTCGCTGAACTCGATAACTTCATCGAATGTCGGCATGTATACCCCTGCCTTGATGCCGTGCTTGGCTTTGGCTAATGGTGTAGCTTCAAACAACATCTTGTTTGTCACTGCGTTTGCTTCTATGAATGGTACATCATAAAATTTGCTAATATCCTTGATAAGCGATTTAAGCTGGAGGGTGCTGAAATTAGAAATCGGCACCACCACGTTATTGCCCCAATCTTCAATCAGCTTTTCTTTCAATAGCATAGGCTCAGATACATCATAATCGATATCAGGATAATCAGTCGCATCCGCCCGTAGAAATCGGGAGAAAAGCAAGTCGTAACGAATTGGATCCACTTGAGTAATCCCAAGAGAATAAGCAACAAGAGAGCCAGCAGCAGAGCCTCGCCCAGGCCCAGAGATTTGTGTTTCATTTGTTTTATCCGCTATTGCTTTCATTGTTAAAAAGTATTTTGAGAACCCTCTGTCTGCGATAACTTTGAGTTCCATGTCTAGTCTTTGTTCGTACTTTAAGATGGTTTCGTCCTTGCGTAGTTTAGTTTTCTTGCCAAAACTCAACGGATACTTCACCTTAAGCAAGGAAAATAAACCTTCGCTGGTTATCCGCCTAAGATAATCGTCGGCAGTGTATCCAGCAGGAACCACAAAGTCAGGTAAACGAACGGCATCATCAGGATAGAATCTTTCAATACGGCTAAAAGCAATAGTATGAGATTCTTCGATAGATTTAAGCACAAGTTCATCATCGTATTCTACTCCGCACTCTTTCGAGTATTGTTTGTAAGACTCCCACATCTGATCACCATTCTTGGGATACAATTCATATTCAAGTTCTTGAATAGACTGTGGGAGATTCATGTCAAGCCACTCAGGTTTGCCCCTGCCTAGCCAGCCCAACCTTTTATATAGTTCCCTATCGCTCCAAGCGACAGGTGTAGGGTAATGGGAATCACATGTCGAGACTAATTTAATACCTGTCTCTTCAGCGATTTTAATAATATATTGATTGAGTTCATGCTGCTCTGGGACTTGGTTCCACTGGAGTTCTCCGTACCATCTGTCCCCAAGAATGCTGACCATTCTTTCTGTTGTTTCCCGCATAGCTTGTAGTACAGCTTCTTTGCCTTCTTCACGATGCTGCCAATAGCTACCAGCATAAATACCCCCAAGACAAGCGGAAAGGCAAATAACGCCGCCGCTATATTTATTAAGTAATGCATAATCAATTCTAGGTTTCCTATAGAAGTAGTCTCCGGTGTATGACTCAGAGACCATCTTGTAAATATTATTGAGCCCTTCTTGGTTCATCGCAAGAAGAACGATGTGTCGAGAACGATTGAGAGCCGTTCCCTTGCTCTTTGTTTCACCTTCAGCCTCAATGTTGGTTCCAGATTGTGTCTTTGAAAGAGCACGGGCTTTCTTCTTGTCAGCCTTATGCTCTTCGTAAGTCTTCCTCCATTCCACCACATCAGGGATGAAATATGCCTCCACACCATAAATAGGTTTGAAATCCTTTCCTTGCTTCTCCATCTTCTTTCCGTGGAGAACCTGATAGGCTGTTCCGTTCATGCAACCATGGTCAGTTAAGGCGAGAGCCTTGCAGCCATTCTCATATGCAAAGTCCATATGGTCTTGTGGATAACCGAAACCGTCAAATGGAGAACCAACTCCTGAATGGGCATGAAGCCCAACAAATTTAATGCTACTCATATACGAACCTCCGAAGTTCTTTGTGATGATACATTATATATAACCGATTCACTTAAGGTTGTCAAATTTTTTTAATCTTAATTGTCCATCTTTTATTATAACATAGGTGCTGTGCTCTACCCAGTCGCCACAATTAACATATGTCTTTAACTTTTCATTTTCATCAAGCCATATCACAACTTCTGGTACATGCGTGTGTCCCATTATAAACACATCTGCTTCTTCGTTCCACTTGAGAATATCCCAAATCCTCTTAAGCTTTCGCTTCCTAAGTTTCCAATTTACATACCATGTTGCAAGGTTCCAACCGAAAGCCCTCTCCATCCAATCCTGCATTATGGACAGAAATTTCATAAAAACTCTCCATGTGACAACTCCTGTTTCAAACTGGTGACCGTGTACTACCTTATATCTTCTGTTGACATATTCGAATTCGTATTTGTTAACAAACTTAATCCCAGCTATCGTTTTTCCTGCGAATTTACTTAATCCAATATCATGATTCCCAATAACATAGATAACTTTTTTGCCAAGCTTACTTATCTTGTCAAGAATTGCGGCTGTTGTCTCTGTAAATGTTGGCACCCTAATGAAGTCTATTATGTCACCTGCCAATATGAGTTCATCAAATTCTATTGTAGATATCAACTCCAACAGCTTTTCTTCTTTTGAATTAAAACTACCAAGGTGCAAATCAGATATCACCAACCTTATGTAATCACCAGTGCTCATATAAACTCCACCTGCTCGTGTCCATACTCTGCTAGTAGTAAATCAGGAACAATTTCAGTTTTTCCTTCAGTTACCCAATAAACTTTTATATCGTATATTGTAAAATCATCATCCATATGTTTTAACTTTGTATCTGTTATGACTATTATCTCTAGAACAATACCTATCTGGTTTTCAACCGATATCCACGCACCTTCGCCGTCATACCACGCTCTATATTCTACTAATTCACCAACTTTAAATTCGCAATCATTTGCCACACAAAGCACCCCCCAAATTATATAGGGAATAACCTTGAACAATTGCCCCAATTGTAATCACACGGATCACACCCACACCCAGAGCAGAAATCTTCTTTATTCATGATAATGGCATGCATCTTCTGGATGCACACTCTCTAGTAAGCCAACCCTATATTCTAGGAGATATAGACAAATCAACAATACTATGTTAAATCCTATACCAAGCAAAACTCCGTTTGCAATTAATTTTTCTTTCATATTTTCACCTTGCTAAAGTAAAGCAGCTTTTTAATTTCGTTGAGAGTTTAATCTCTTGTACATTAAACTTTCCACTACTATTGAATATATAGAAATAACCCTCGCCCTCTCTGGTGCAGTAATACTTGTGCCCTTTTTGAAAAATAAAAAATTCCTCTATACAAATCAATGCTTGTCCGCTATACATATTAAATACCTATAGTAACTATGCGTATGGTTCTATTTCATCCGCAAAAACATACAATTCATTCCCATTTATTAGTATTTTATAATCAAAATTTGTAAAAAAGTGTTCTTCAGCCACTAATTCATTTTCTATCACAATCCCAACGTCACCTTTGTTGATTAAAGTGCCATCAATCAATTCCACTCCCACAAGTGATATCACCAATGTTCCCACCTTCATCTTCATCATTAAAACCACAGACATCCAAGCCATTACTTCTTGCAATTTTAATTAGAGCAGTTTCATTATAAATGTGCGTTGCCTCTAGAAGAAACCGTAATTCGGTTCTCATGTCTCCAGTTGAATAAGGTTTATAAATATCATGAATATTATCTGAACCGATGGCGACAACCAAATCATGCTCCAACAATTCATCTACAGGTGTAATTGCATTGTGTATCGGTGCTAGCTCTTCTGTTCTTCTAGCGTCTATCCAAGCCGTTGGGCATGCTATAAAAGATAGGCCTGCGTCTTGTGACATCTTGTATACTTCTTTTCTGTACCACTTTGGATGACATGCAAGACTTATTGAATGAACTGCTGAAACCCTCCCTTCCATTCCGGCTTTTATTGTTTTTCTGGCTAATAGCTCAGTTTCTTTTTCGGCGGCTGTGTTCAATTGGTCAACGTGGACATGCACTCTTTTGTTATATGCACTGCCAAGCAATAACACATATTCTATATGCTTTTCTTCGTTCCCTTTGTCCGCTCCAGGAAGCGAACCTACCACATCGAACATATCTTTTTCCATACTATCTGCTAGTAAAACTTGACACTCGTAAGGCATAACCCCTTTTAAGGTTTGGCATGCAATATTAAAATTCATACCCACCTGTGACGCAAATTCTTTTGCCCTGAGTGCTGCTTTGAGAGCCTTATCACCAACAATTGGATCCAAGTCTATAAAGGATAAACAATGCGTTGTTAGCAAATCCCTTTGATTTAAGATGGCATTTTTAATGTTGTGATAGTAATCGTCTTCTGTTGCTGTTCTTTTGTAGTTGTCAACATATTTCCATTTTTGGTGTAAGTGGTTGTATACAACATCTTTCATGTTCTGAGGACTTACGGTGTATGCCCTATCAAAATGTGCATGCGAATTGACAAACCCACCTGCTGCCCATATGGCATCATATAATTCATATAGTGGATCATAATGTGTCATTGTCTTCTCCGGTTTTGATACTTTTTTTCTTTTTGCGCCAGTTCTTAACTATCTTCTCCCAAGATTTAATTGGTATTTTAATTCGAACTGTGCTGTTTTTGGTATCGCCAGTAACTTGCCAAAGTTCAAAACAACACTCAGACAAATCATTCAATTCCATATATATGCTTTTGTCATCTGATAAGTCTGAATAGATGTGAAAATCCCCATCCTTTGAAATGGTGTTCTTAAATTTTATTGACATACTTCCCTCGCCCTATACCTTGTATTTAAAAAGTTGAAATAAAAAGTTTTTAAAAATGCCTTCTCGACACGGCTCATCCTCTTCGCACTCAAATAGCCTCCAGCTAAAAGTTGATTTTTCATTTGTTATTGCAATATTCAACTTGTCTATTTCTATTTGAATTATCTCCGTCACTCTCTTATATCTATTAGGTAATATATCAAGTTTATCACAAATGTCAAGAAATTTTCCCCAATTTCTTTCATTATACGCAGTGGTGCATTCTTTAAACATCTCAGTTTTTTCTATAATCTCGGGAGTCTGCTCAAAAGTGGAAAATTTGTCCGGATGAATTTTTGTAGCAACCGTCCTATACATTTTTTGTAATATCTTGTCTGCTGGTTCCTTTTGGGAGTGAGTGTTCTTAGACTTCACTATCCCCTCCTCATCAACCTCTTGTTTTGCTTTTGGGAAAACCTTTTGAAGCTTGTCCTTGTTCTTATTATTCAATTCGTCTATCGGGACTTCATTCTCAGCACAATATTCTCTATATTGTTTTTCAAACTCATAATGCGCCTCCTTAACAGCCTCTTTAACGTATTCGTATTCAGAGTTAACATATACAAGCTCCTTGACTAGCTTTTTGTATTTTTTCTGCATGAGTGACATGCTCTAATTAGTCTCTGTCTTGAGCAATCCTATTGAACTCGCGATAAGAAAATAGTTGTCTTGTTGGGCGTTGGGTATCTCTTGCTAAATCTGATGCCATGTAGTCTCGATATGACTCCCATGTGTCAACATTATAGAAGGACTCAGTTGAGTGAAGATATCCATCATTGACATCAACACCGACGAAAACATCCTCTGGTCCAAAGAATCTTGCGCTCCATCGTTCCTCTACTGGCATCTTGCTTCTTGGTAGCCCTCGTTCGTCCACGACATCTGTGGTGTACATGCCGGTGCCTTTCCTCACATTGCGTCTGTAAATGATGAACTCTTCTCTGCCAAATGTGAAGCTTGAGTATTGGTTGTCTTGCACTGTCCTTCCTTCGGAGACTACATAAAAATTCTTTTTGTTCTTTATCTGTCTCCGAACCTTCTGAAGTTCTCTGGGATCCATGATGCCATAAGGGAAGGACACATAGTACTTGTCTGGTATCATCCACTTGGATATCTGATCGGAAACCTTGAGGGCTGTGATTGCTCCATGGAGAACACTCCAAGATAGACAATCCCTCTTGTCTCTGTCCTTGGGATGCAAAGGAACCCAGAAGATTGGAATACGTTTGCGCCTATCGCTTGGTAAAGCATCAAACTTGTTGTAAAAGTGAACAGGGTCTTGGATGTAATCTCCAACCCTATATCTGACAAGAGGGGCGATGTCATCATTGCACACAATCCATATCGTGTCACACCCTGCGAACGCTGCCTCGATTACTGCTGCCTCTATCATCGTGTAGTCTGGTGCTATCGGCAGCAAGCAATCTGGATAGGGCATACCATACTCTAAAGGTTGGCCGGCAAGCGGTATGACTCCTGCAAGATGGAAATTTGCTTGTGACGAAAAAGCTTTTTCGCTAACTTCCATGATTTGCCCTCCTTGTTCCTGTTCATTATAATCTCATCGAATGTTCGCTTTGGTTTGTAGTTATGTATTGTCTCTCTGTAAGCATGTTCTATTTTAAGAGAGTAGTGGTTGTGTTTCCCGTTGGGTGCATATCCGTTCTTAAGTCCTTTTATTCCAGCGTCTTGCATCATTTTGAGCGTCTTAAGTCTAGCCATACCTTCGGTACAGTGAGGGCTCGAAAGCTCGTTTTTGAGCAGGTGTGAGGCGGCACAGACATCCTTCTTCAGACTATTTGAGCCAACACGGGTTGGTTGATAGAAGTGGAGAGTGTGGACAAAATCATAAGTTGGATCTTTGATGATATTGTGTGGGTGATTGTTTCCAGAGCGAACATGAAACCAGTCATAGACGTTTGCTGTCTCGTAATCTACTTCCTCGAAGACAACAGCTTCATCATAAGTGATGTTGATTCTCTTATTGTGCTCTGTTATCAGTGTAATCCTGTTCTTGTCTTGGCGATTGGTTACAACGATGTTGGGCATGATGATTTGCCCCGTCATCGACATTAGGAAGGTGAGCCTATCCCACATCTCTGCCTTGTATATCTTCCTCTTGTTGTCATAGCCCAGGAACCTTATCTCCTCTTCGTACTCAACCGTTGATAGCTGAAATGGGTAGAGAGATTCCACAAGAAGAACCTGTTCGTCGTTAAGGAAGCTATGGAGAAGACACTCTAATGAGCCGCCAAAGTTTAACTTTTCAAAGTGATAGTCTGTCTTCACTTCTTCCTCTTGTTCTTAAGCCACAAATCCTTGTTCATTTGCGCCAGCTTATCTGCTGACCATCCCATTTGAGATGCGAACTTGCCGGCTTTTTTTGGCTGCTGTGGTTCCATCGCTGCTTGGTAATTGGGCTTGATATAATATATGTACACCTCTTCTAAATCTGCATCTGAGGGTACGCTCTGTTCCATTTGAAAATCTAAATCCTGAAGGACTGCGTCTATCTTTTCAACCGGAGAGCCTGCTACTTTTGGCGAATCATCAAAGATGATTCCCGTTCCAACATTATCAGTATCCATTATCTCGTAGGGAGTCCTGCCCATGTAGATGTATCTCATCACATGTAAGTCCTTTACTGCTTTGGCTTTTTCATCGTCTGATAGCTTTGCTACGAAGCTTTCCACCTGCCCAAAGGCTTGGCTGTTGTACATAAAATTCTTCAGTACTGCTTTTAGAGTCGAGCGCATATCTTTCTGACGAAGAGTGTCAGGAGTAGCCCTATCGTGTGGATTATTCCTTTTATATTCAGGTTGTCCAGCCCACTTTTCAGTCGGCGCTGTCTCCATCATCCATTTCTTCCATTCTTGTATTATCTTCTTCATCGTTTGTCATCCTTCTTAAGAATTCTGCTGGTACTTTTTTCATTGTTTCGTCACCTATCAAAATATCATAGGCTGTATAGTAAGTAGTTACTTTATCTCCGGTTTTAACTGTCAAGTCGTACGGCCCTTCTAATATCATTCCAACATCTGTGTCCATCTCGCCTGTGATTAGTCTCCCAAACTCACTGAGAACTACTAAGTCACCCCTCTTATAATCCACCTCGGATTTTCCTATAGGAGTTGACTGCTACTGGCCACAAGTCTGTGGCAATTTCTAAGCATGCCTTTGCGGCTTGTTGTATTTCCCACTGGGCTCCTTCGTGTGTTCTAAGACTAACAAACTTAAGAAGGTTATTGAGATTAACAGTACCATAATATTCCGTATATAGGTTTTGAGGAAGGATTCCTCTGGCTTGCTCTCGGCATATGCCTGAGTTTATCATCCTATCATATAACTTGAGGCTGTTTTTATGGTGCCATTTCACCTCAGAGGCAGCAAACATCTTCCCTGGTGGTATAAGCGTTGCACCATATCCTACTGCCAAGTTTGGATTAATTAATTCTTCTGGGTTGGATGCTTGTCTGTTTGATTTGTGCTGTGTTCTGAATCCTTCTGGTTCATAAAACCGTAAATCTTTGTCCGTATACCTGCGAGAGATTTCGTTATAGCTCCACGTTCTGTGGCGGTGATGCTGAGAACGAACAAAAAGAGGAACAATAAATTTAAAGGTAACAAGATTATGTTCCAAGGTGCTGGTATGCTTATGCTTGATAAGGTAGTTAATAAGTCGTTTGTCGCGCCCATCCAGACTAGACTTTTCGACGCCAAAGCTAACCCTTGCAGAATTGACGATGGTAA